>BNJS01003567.1_pt1 | contig 110321 bp, 158 predicted proteins | sample 8540461 | NCBI WGS metagenome assembly BNJS01 (sample SAMD00202454, study PRJDB9452) | human saliva metagenome | isolation source: human saliva | place: Japan | reverse complement strand
CTGAAACTCCAGGAAAATCTCCCGGATCGCCAGGAATTGAGAAGGTGATTGAAAAATTTATCGGCCAGATTCAACAAACTGTTCAAGGTTTTTCTGCCGTCAAATCAACAGCCAGCGCGCCTATCAACTTACCCGTCGTGGTGAAACCGTAGGATGCCAACCCGCACCGTCAATTTACGCCATCCGAATCCTAGGCTACATTGTCGGATCTCGTGATTCGCACACGTGTCTCTAGGTGGCACCTACATCCGGCACCCTTGGTGAGAGATATCGCAAAGCCTCCAAATACCGCCTGTCTCGCCACCCTTCGATCGCACCCGGATCGGCGATTGATACGATGCGCCGCCACGAAGCTCATGGATTTTAAGAATTCTAGTGGATCATCAAATATAATATAAAATAATCAAAAGGAGACATGGACGATTTTATCCTAGTCGCAGTCAAGCCTCATCGGCTTTCTTTGCGCCTCATCTCTGTTATCACATACCGGCAAAGGCAATCTTGCGCCTTCTTCAAGCAGTGATCAAGTCCCAAAAGCTATGTATTTGGGTGGTAATATCCGGTGGTGTTATCTACAATAAAGACGTTAAAAATCCTCGAATATATCGGTGTGCCTGTATTTGGTGTATTAGTTTTATTCTTTAAATTCCTCAAGGCTCATAACGTCGAGGTTAAAGCAAATTCTCGACAGTAGGGCCTATATTATTATCAATGACAGTGTAATTAATATTGAGAACTGTAAACATGCTGGCCTCAGTGCTACACGACTATCTTTTCAAGCTTCGTACTCAAAATGTTTATTCAACCGAAAAGTTAAGCGAGCCGTCGTTGAACAAAAATGGTCAGCTCATTGTTGTACATAAAGGGAAGAAAATCCAAAATTCCACTCATTACAGACGGCCAGCTCCATCCAGATGTCCTGAAATCATCGGCAAAGACGAGATTGCTAAAATCTGAGCTAGCAGGGAATCTCTGAATATGGCGAAAGTCTTCCCTTGGTGAATATGTCGACAAAAATCTTCACATCACAAGATATTAATTCTAAGAATTTTAAAGATTATCCCCATCCGGACTCTTGTAGAAACTCCTATACCGTGGTATAATCTCTCCAATATGATTACAAAAGGGAATAAAAGCTAAGGTAGCTACTACTGCACGTGATAAAAAGGACGTCGGTTCTCCAGAGTTCAGGTTTCTATTTTAACTGGGCGTATCAAAGTAACTGAGCACGTTAAGGCTAACAAGCACGATTTCATGGCTCGCCGTGGACTTATGCAGATGGTTGGTCGCCGCAAGCGTCTTCTAAAAGTATCTTGAAAGCCGACTTTCGAACTCTACAAAAGGTACAGTCGCAAAAACTCGGACTTAGGAAATAATCACGAAATCCCCCGCGCAAGTGATTTTGAGTGCCTAAAAACAAAAGACCCTACGATTGTAGGGGTCCCAGGTTCCAGTAGAACAGATTATCGAAAATCCATCAGAACGGGATTATCGAGTCTTGACCCGTGAGCTTTGTCTTTAACTCCTTTTGAGCCCCAGGTTCCCATCAGAACAGAGCCGTCAAAGTCTTCGACCGGCATTCCGAGTATCTTAACCACTTGCGGTCTTTCACTCTCGCCATTAAAGTATTCTTCACTGAAGGCATCAATCTCGTCTCTGAAGCGAGTTGCCGCCATTGCGATCACTCACTTGAATTTCATGCGGGGTCGGTTTCTAACCTTGCGGTAGAAAGTGCAGATCTTTGCGGATCAGCGAGACTTTCTGTGCTCATCTGGTGGAAATCTTCGCGCGGCATTTATCAAAGTCCGGCCGATGTAAATATCTCATTCTTACCTTAGATACATCTTGTAAAATGTCGTAGATATCGCCCACTGCCCCCTCTCTGCGTTCAATCGCCTGATAGAGTGCGTCATCTTCCTGGAAGAAGTAATCTTCCGCCATGTTTTGCACCAACGAGAACTTCAAGAAATTTCCCTCGTCCTGCTCAATGAAGAAGAACACGTAGTCGACGTTCAAATCGAGGCGAATCTGTTTTTCTGAGTGGCACCAGCTTTTCCTCAAGGAGTCTGTTGCGAAACAGATCTCGCGCCTTCTGAATCTCGGTCTCATCCTCACCCGTGAAACCATCCATCTTGATCAAAAGAAAATGATTGTCTCTCTGTATCTGCTGTTCCATTATAATGGTCCTTTCTTAATGTGCGTGAATTATCAGTTCAACTTGTTCTAAGGCCGCTCCCCTCCTTTCGGTCTCAAATAATAGACATCTTAGAGCATCTTATATTATAACAGCGAAAACCGCAATCTGTAAAACATACGCCTAAACTAACATTAGAGGTGCAACAGTAACCAACAAAAAGAGTTTCATGATACAATTAATCCACTAACAATAAAAGGGAAGACGGCGGATAAGTCTTCTAGACAGCTTTTCTAGAGTAGTTATCTGGTGTTTCCCAAGAAAGGAATCAATGGAAATAATCAATCCAACCGGCAAGCACACCTTCAGTGTGTCAGCCGATTTTGTGTGTCGTGAATTGAAACTTGAAGTCAATCGCGTTGGTTTCGCACCACTTCATCAGTTTTGAGTGACTTATGGCGACACCGTCGTTCTCGGCTCAGTCGTTGTTAGTGAAAAACCTGTCGTACAGGATTTCTTCCCACTCTCAATCGACTATGAAGAAAAATTCTATGCTGCTGGCAAAATCTCTGGCTCAAAATTCATCAAGCGTGAAGGCAAACCTGCTGATGAGGCAGTATTAATCAGTCGCCTTATCGATCGCTTAATTCGCCCACTTTTCCCTAAAGGTTATCGTCAAAGTTCAAGTTGTCACTACCGTCCTCTCGATGGACCCAAGTTTCCGCCCTGATGTTGTGGCGATGATTGCCGCTTCCTCAGCTCTTTTAAACGCTGGCGTACCATTTGACAGCCCAGTCGCTGGCCTCCGTATTGGTCGTGAACGGTGAATTTTAGAGCCTTCCTCACCAGGAAGAACGTGAAGCTTCGATCTTGACCTGAGTGGTTGCTGTAAAAGACCAAAAGAGTTGTCGTGGTTGAAGCTGGTGCTAATGAGGGTTTCCAGAACAGGTCATCAGTGATGCCATGCGTTGGGCCGTTGAAATGGCTATACCTGCCTCACTCCAGAGGGGAATTGGAAGGAAAAAGCTTAATGTGGTTTGAAAAACCTTATGAACTCAGCCTCCCAGATGCGGCAGTTGCTGAAAAGTTGAAAACTGGACTCGTAGAACACTTTAAGGGCGAAGACATGGCAGAGACTGGTGCTAAAAATCCGTGGCAACGTACTTGATCGTAAGCGCATCGCTGATGAACTAAGAGACCAGATGGATGCTAATTTCGCTTGAACTTGGTGAAGGTGAAACCGACGAAGAGAAAATTGCAGATTATGACGCTCGCTTGAAGGACGAATATCACAATGCTTATGAACTAGCCATCCATCACGAAGTCCGCCGCGCCATCGTTGAAGATAACGTCCGTCCTGATGGCCGTAAACTAATGAGGTTCGTCCGCTCAGTTCTCAGGTTGCTATCTTGCCACGCGTACGCTCCTCTCTCTTCACTCGTGGTCTCACTCAGGGCCATGAACATCGTCACCCTCGCTCCTCTTTCGCATATGCTCAGATTGTCGACACCATGAAGTCACCGACGGTCAGACGCCGTTATATGCATCACTATAATGCACCTAGTTACACTGTTGGTGAAACTGGTCGTATCGGCTCTCCAGGTCGTCGTGAAATCGGCCACGGCTATCTTGCTGAGCGCGCCCTTCTCCCAGTTCTTCCATCAGGAAGACTTCCCATACGTATCCGTTCCGTCACCGAAATCATGTCTCAAAATGGTTCCACCTCAATGGCTGCCACTTGTTCATCCCTGTCTTGCACTGATGGACGCCGGCGTTCCAGTCAAGGAGCCTGTCTCTGGTGTTGCTATGGGTTTGATGCTTGATGGCGAAACTCCACACGTTCTAACCGACCTCATGGATGCCGAGGATTTTGCGGTGACATGGACTTCAAGGTCACTGGTACTAAGAATGGTATCACTGCTCTTCAGATGGATATGAAGGTTCATGGTCTCCCAGTCGGCATCCTTGAAAAAGCTATTCAGCAATCTCACAGGGTCGTATGTTTATTCTCAGTCAGCATGCTTTTCGTACTTTCTGCTCCACGTGCTGAGCTCTCACCATACGCTCCACGCATCGAAAAACTCATGGTCAAGCCTGAGAAGATTGGTGCCGTGATCGGTAAAGGTGGCGAGATGATCAACAAAATCACCTCTGAAACTGGTGCTAGAGTTGATATTGAGTGACTCTGGTCTCATCACTGTTTCTGGTGCTGACCCGAGAAAATCAAGCGCATATCGACTAGTTCAGCAGTCTCGTTGAAGAGCCGGAAGTTGGTCAAAATCTATCGCAGCAAAAGTAGTAAATATTAAAGATTTTGAGTGCCTTCGTGAATATTCTTCCAGGTATCGACGGCATGCTCCACATTTCTCAAATTTCTGAGAAGCGCCTTGAAAAGGTTGAAGATGCGCTCCACCTCGGCGATGAGGTGAACGTGCGTCTCGATTCGATTGACGATAAGGGTCGCCTCTCACTCGAGTATGCGTCGCGTTGAGCAGTCGTTGCGTATTTTTAAGCGTCGTTTTCATGCGCCCGCTTTACCGCTTCAATGAAAAAAGATTGGTCGTATGGCCAGTCTATTCTAAAACACCAATTCAATCAAGTTAAATCAAGTTAAAAACAAGTCAAAATCAAGCTAGGATGAGTTGGGATAAGACTCATTTTGAGCTATAAGTCAACAGAAAGCCGTTATTTTTCTTTAACCTTTTCATCGCGGCAAAGTCATGGCTGGATTACCATTGGATCTTTCACTCCGCGGTAAGCTTTCGCTTTACTTCAGGAGAAAGATTTTCGCAAAGATCTAGAGCTGTCCGGCAGTTTTAAATTTCCACTCACCATTTTGGTAATGCACGATAATACATTGCGGATGACCTACCGGCACCTTCGACGCGGGTTGCGCCTGTTGTTGGGTTAGTTATTACTTCGTAATTCATATGTTCGCTAGCCATGCACATTAGATGGGTTGCGTGCTTTTTGTTGGTGTAAAGTCTAGTTAAATCTACGATTGGCCAACTATCCTTAATCTCAAAACCTTCACGTCATTCTTGCCAGACATCTTTTTGAGTCCTAGCCTTATAAAATTTCGATAAGATCGCCGATCCGGTATCCATGGCCAGTGGCAACAATCTCAGACACTTTCGCATTCTCGATATTTTCTACAACTTTGGTGCCTGTACGAGCTCATATTTTGAAATCCACCTCGTTCTCGCCTTAACGAGCTTCCTGGTGCTTTACCTCACCTTCCAGTTTATTTTTCTGATCGTTAACTGATCGTGGATAAATCAAACCTCAAGACAGGCAGAATTATTAAACAAAAACCGCAGCTAATTTTTATTGCCACGGCCTGCTCAGAATCTCGCTCCTCACTACTGATATTTATAATATTATCTGTATCATTTCGATCCATATATCTCCTTTAGTCAACTATAACATATCCAGCTAGTCCTCACCCTATCTATAATTATTATGCTATAATCTGTCTATGGTTAAACGAAAAAAGGTCGACGAAATCTCCCGTGAGTGGTTCCGAGCACGAGTGCCAGGCGGTTTTTGGCGTCAAGTCTCAGCAGTTCTTATGATTGCCATCTCTATCGTCCTCGTGATGACTTGGTTTGGTAGTGGCGGCACTCTTCTTAACGATTTTCCTTAAATTCGGCCTCTGGTTGATTGAGCTATACACTTTTGCCATCCCGTAATCCTGGTTTATCTTGCCGTGAAAATCTTCCGCACCACAGATAATCGACTTCCTGCCGTCATCTGGGTTGTTTTCGTTTTTGATGATTTTCTGGCTTTCTGGACTCTTTGGTCTGCCGACTTATAGCAACTCCGTCACACAAACTGGTGGTATTCTTGGGGTTTGGTCTAAATAGTATGGTCACACAAATTCTCAACCCAAGTGTCGCCGCTTTTATCTATCTTGTTTTGATTTTTATCACTGCGATTTTCATTCTCCAGCTTTCTCCAGCCGCCGTTTTCCGTGATATTGCCAACATTTTCAAAACCACCAAGCGTGATGAAGATGCTGAAAATGCTCGCATTGCCCGCCGCGCTCCAGGCTGAGGGATGCCGTAAATTCCGGAGCTCTCGGTCCTCTCAAAATCAAAAGCTAATGGTGTCGAAGTTACTGCCAGAAGAACTAAAAAGCCGCACCAAAAATTGAGGTCAAAACCAGTTGCTGCAGCCCCTGTCGAGACTGAACCTGAACGCGCTCTCATTGCTGTCTCTGATCCAAACTGGAGAAATGCCTTCAGCCGATCTGCTTTTCGAAAAACAGAATCCACCAGATGGAGTAACATTCCAGCAGAATGCCTTTTCATTATTAACTCCACCTTTGCCGACTTCGGCATTGAGGTGAAAGCTTGATGGCGCTAACGTCGGCCCTCGTGTCACGCAGTACACAATTCAGCCACCAACTGGTGTGGTTCTTTCGAAAATCCTGCTGCCCGTGACAAGGAGCTTGCGCGTAACCTTACTCGTCGATAAGGTCCGTATCGAGGCGCCAATTCCTGGTACACGTCTGGTTGGTATCGAGATTCCAAATGTCCGTCCAGCAGATGTAACCCTCCGTTCAATTCTTGAGAGCAACGAGATGGAAGAAGGAAACTAACCCGCTTTCTTTTTGCGGTTGGTAAAGATATTTCTGGCAATCCGGTCATCGCCAATCTTGCCAAATGCCGCACCTCCCTGATTGCCGGTACTACTGGTTCTGGTAAGTCCGTCATGACTAACACTCTCATCTCCTCCTTGCTTTACCGCAACGCCCCAAGTGACATGAGACTGATCATTGTCGACCCGAAGCAGGTGGAAATGGTGCAGTATAATGACATTCCGCATCTCCTAACTCCAATTATCAACTCCACTGAAAAATCACTTTCCGCCATGAAGTGGGCTGTTAACGAGATGGAGCGACGATATACCCTAATGGCCGAAGAAGGTTAAGAAAAATTGAAGATTACAACGAGAAAGCTTCATAAAATCTGCCATCGTCGCCGATGAAGATAATAATGAGCAACAGCACGATGGCGGCAAGATGCCATACATCGTCATTGTGATCGACGAGATGGCCGACTTGATGATGCAGGCAGGGAAAGACCTCGAGCAGCTCATTGTTCGTATCGCACAGAAAGGTCGTGCCTCGGGTATTCATCTCGTACTCGCAACCCAGCGTCCTGAGGTTAAGGTGATTACCGGTCTGATCAAGGCCAACGTTCCAGGTCGTATCGCCTTCGCCGTAAATAATAATACCGACTCTCGCATTATGCTCTGATATGGGTGGTGCCGAGAAGCTGCTCGGAAAAGGTGATATGTTGATGCTGACCACTGAAAATGATGGGGAAGCCTCGTCGTATCCAGGGTGCTTATGCTTCCGATAGTGATGTTGAAAAACTCACCAACTTCCTCCGTGAGCAGCGTGCTCCTGAATATAATAATGAAGTAATTTCTCCAGGCAGTTCAGATTAAGGGTATTGGCCCAACCGATAGTGGCGGCTTTGGTGACCTCGGTCGTAAATATGATCCACATGATCCAGTCGTCCGAAAGGCCATCGAAATTACTCTCACCAAAGGTAAATTCTCAACCGCTATGCTGCAGACCTATCTCGGAAAAGGTCACGGTTTCGTCTCAGGTCTCGCTATCTGGCTAGAGGAGATCGGCGTCATCGGTCCGCCAGTGGCAACAAGCCGCGCGACGATGATCAAAAACCTGGGACGAATTCGACCAGCTCGCCGGCGGATAGAAATCACATAAAACGCAAATCACTGGCAGAAAGGCGGATCTCCGGCGGATAGGTGCGCCAATCAAGGATAGATAAAAATATAGCCCCAAAAAGGCTATATTTTTATTCCGTTTATGTTAAAATAAACACACTAACAAAGGTACTATATCATGAAACAAACACAAAACTCAGGCAACTCTGCCTGCAAAATTTTTCAATATCTCCAGGTTTTGCGCGCCTCAAAAATCTCCTCAGCACAAAAACGCGCGCGAACAATCACTGCAATGTTCGCATTTTTGCATCACTCCTTTCTCTATGCTTCTTGCAAAATCCTAGCTTCCTAGCCGCCTCCGCACCCCAGCCACCTACCTCAATATCTCCACCTCCACCCCCAAAATGTCGATTTTCAGTTTAATCAGTCCGAACTCTCTTCTTCCGCCTTCAAGACAAATAATGTCACTGTCAATATTCAGACTGATAACGCCACTGGTGCTACCACCTATATTTCCGAGCGTCGATGAGGCTACTAGTCTAGTTCACTCCGACTCTGGTGTTTCTGATAGTATTGCCTCCATCTCCTCGCCACTCCTTTCATCTGCCTTTTTCTGGCAAGACTTGGGGCTACCGCGTTGGCTCTCTGCTACTACGGCTTTTTAATCCAATTCCAAAAGCTAGCGCCCTGCTGAAATCTTTAAACACCACCTCCGCCACTCCAGCTTCAAATAATCTCAACATCGACTTTTGGCGTCAAGGTCTCCCCAGATCTATCTTCTGGAACTTATTCTAAGCAAATTTTTGTTTACTACTACTACAAATTATGTACCAACCTTTTACACAAAATTTTTACCTGGTCCTGCCTTTAATGCTATTTTACATGCGCTTGATCCAGGTGCTCTTTCAACTGAATATTTTTAAACATTCCGCTACGCCACCTGCAAATCTTGCTGACGCAACTATTGTATCAACTGCTGATTCGAAAAAACTATTTACGCATGGCTTGATAATGCAAATTCCACCATCTATTGGTGGACTGAAGCTGATACAGTGTATGCTAATGAGGATGCGAGTTATATGTTTGCTGGTGAAATGAGTGGACATTCGTTTTCCCATCTTGACCTTCGTGATATTAATATGAGTAAGGTTAAGAATATGAGTTATATGTTTCGGGGAGGAAAAGGTTTTCTTGAGGAGCTCAATTTAGGAAGCTTTGACACCAGTAATGTGGAAGATATGAGCTAGTATGTTCACGTATTTTGAACTCAGAACCTGGTTCCGCAGTGACGAATATTGATCTAACAAAACTCAATACCTCCAAGGTAAAGAATATGAAGGGCATGTTCAATAATACGCAATGGGTTACCACTCTCGATGCCTCAGTTATGGACACCAGCAACGTCGAAGATATGGAGGAAATGTTTAAGTATTCCAGTATAAAAACATTAAATATGACTGGGTTAGATGTCTCAAAGGTAACAACCATGAAGAATATGTTTGAGAACTCAGCCATAACACTCCTTAGATTTGTCTAACTTCAATACAATAAGCTTAACTAATACAAGCGGGATGTTTAGTTGTGCGAAAAAACTAGCGAATCTGAATTTGTCTAATTTCAAAACTGATAACGTTACAGATATGTCAAAAATGTTTAACATGCGTGATTTATATAGTTATGTATATGTGGAACCTCAGTTAACTCAGCTAGACCTCTCAAGCTTTAATACTAGTAATGTGCTGGATATGAGAGAGATGTTTGCTGGTATGAGTAATTTACCGTCACTTAATGTTTCCAACTTTAATACCAGTGACGTGCAACATCATGATGGTATGTTCTATGGCACAAGTAAGTTAATGAGTCTTGATCTTACATCTTTTGGATACTCGTAATCGTAATAGATATGGGTTCGATGTTTGGTCTATGACGGCGCCTGGAGCAACAACACTGGACTTATCAAGTTTTAATACACAGAACGTTACATCTGCGGGAAATATGTTCTCAGATGCAAAAGATGACGCGAATTTATGCATCAAATAACTTTACTACATTAAATATTCCCGCATCTGATAATCTCTTCAATGGCACCACTCAACCTCGTCGGCGGCAACGGTACTACTTTCTCTCTAAGTAATCCTAGGGACAAAACCTACGCTCGCATCGACGCCCCAGGTACTCAGGCTACTTCACCCTCAAGCCATAGCCATAATCAGCTCAGGTGTAGTAGACTCGCACTAGCTTTTTAGAAATAGATCAGTCATAATCGCGCTTCGCTTGAGATCACAGTCTGCTATAATCACGTCATTATTAGCTCAGCAAGCGACGATGAGGTGTGCTTGCTTTAACCAAGGAGTGCAAAGTGAAACAGTATGAGACTTACTGTGTTGATTCATCCTGATTTAGAAATGAATCTAACACCAGCCCCAGACAAAAATTAAGAAATTAATTGAGTCACAAGACGGTAAAATCGTAAAAGAGACCAACGAAGGTAAAAAGCGCCTTGCTTACACTATCAATAAGCAAGATTACGCTGTCTATTACTTCTACGAGCTCGAGCTTCCTGCTCAGGCCCCAGCAAAGATCCTCTTCTACTTTGAATATTACCGATGAGGTTCTACGCTATCTCTTAGTCACTGTCGACAGACGCAAGGCCAAATTTGAAGCTAAGCGCAAGGCTCGTGCAGAGAAAACTAAGAATACTGAAGAGTCAGCAGAATAAATAATTTAGGAGGTTTTTATGGCGCGGGGATTTAGTAAGGCAATCATTACAGGGAACGTCGTTCGCGATCCTGAACTCAGAGCTACTTCTGGTGGCACTCAGGTCTGTTCCTTCTCGTAGCAGTAAATTACAATTACATGTACAAAACGGTGAGAAAAAGAACAAGTTTCTTATATCAACTGTTCCGCATGGGGGTAAGGCCGGCGAGGTTGTCGCTCAGTACGCAAAAAGGCACTGGCATTTTCTCTGTTTCCGGACGTCTTTCTCAGCGTGCTTTTGAAGACAAGACCGGTGCAAAAGCGCTCGGTCTACTGAAATCGTCGTTGAAGATTTTTAACTTCCTCGGCGGTGCTAGCGAAGGATCTTTCTTCAAGAAGTTTCACTAGTTCCGGTAATGACGAATCTGCCGATATCATCCCAGATGATATTCCAGATGAGCCTATCGACCTCAGGTGAGGTTCCATTCTAAAAATTAATTAAGAGAGAGTTTTTGAGAGAAATGAAAAGAATTAAAATGAGTCCAAATCTTTACTTCGACTATCGCGATGTAAAGACTATGCAACGTTATATTGACGTTTATGGTCGCATTGAACCACCTTTCAAAAACCGGTCTATCTGCTAAACAGCAAAGACAATTAGCTGTCGCTATCAAGCGTGCACGTCATCTTGCATTGCTTCCATTTGTGTCTGCCAACTAATTTAGGAGAAAAACCATGTACGGTCCAACCGATTTAAAAGAAAACGTACTAATCACCTTAGATGGCCAGCCATACAGAAAGTCATTGAGTATTCCCCAAAAAGTTATGGGACGTGGTGGCTCCATCGTCAACGTTTGCGATGTCAAGAAACTTAATCACTGGTGCATTAATTCCAAAGACTTTCAAAGGTCAGGAAAAAATCGAACCAGCTGAAGTTACCACCAAAAAAGTTCAGTATCTCTATAAGGACGAAGATAAGTTCTATTTTATGGACCCTTCAACTTTTGAACAGTATGAACTATCAAACGACCTTGTCGGTGATTCCAAGGACTTCATGAAAGATGGTGATGAGATGGAAATTCAGTTCTACAACGGTTCCGCCATCAACCTCACTCTTCCAAAAATCTTTTGGCTTGAGGTTACCTATACTGAAAACGCTGTTGAGGGTGATACTTCCACTTCAGCTCATGAAAGATGCTACCCTTGAAACTGGCGTCGTAGTTGAGGTCCCAGCCTTTATTAAGACTGGTGATGTAATTTCTGTTGATACGGAAACTTATGCCTACCGAGAACGCCAGAAATAAGATGCGTTCATCGCGTGATCGAGGTTCCTAAAATACGCATACTAGCATGCAAACTGTGCATACTAGTATGCCAGTGTCACGCGCAGAGAATAAGCTTGCGGGGGCGGCGCAGGCTTTTTCTTATGATTTTCGTGGTAAAACTGTGCTCGATATAGGCTCCAGTACTGGTGGCTTTACCGAATACGCTCTGCTTCGTGGTGCCAAGAAAGTCATTGCTGTCGAAAAGGGGACACTAAACAGATGAAAGCGCCTCTTCGTTTTGATCCGCGTATCGATTTACGAGAAAAAACGGATATTTTTTCCGTGACTCGTAGTTCGTTGTCGAGAGATCAAGATGAATCCAACGAGAATGAATCTAAAAATGAATCTAAAACAGGCTCATGTATCGACACTATCCTCGCTGATGTTTCTTTTGGTTTCTCTAAAACAAGTTTTACTTCATGCCAAAAACAACTCGCCTCCTCAGACGGATTTTTCTTGTCAGTGTTAAAACCTCAATTTTGAGCCAAGCCTTTTCAGTTTGAAAAACGGCATTGTTAAAAACGAAACAATCCGACACGCGATATTATCAAAAGATTTTGAGCTTTCGGCTCAAAAATAAAGGCTTCCTCGTCATTAATAAACGTGACAATCTTCTCGCTAGCAAAAACGGTAACCTCGAGCGATTTTATTTTCTTAAATTGGCCGTAATGTCCCATAAAAACAGGTGATACGCTGGTATATTCTTGTCAAAAGTGTTCATAATTTTGCTATAATACTAACTAGTTAATCTTATTTCTCAAACAGGAACAGAATTCAAGCGAAAAATCTTTTTGTTTTGCAAACTTTGTAGATCTTATTGTTTAAAAAGGAAAATCATGAATAAACAAGAACAAGAAAGACGTGCCAGACTCATGAAGATGCAGGCTGAGCGATTGCCAGAAATCAAAACGCCGTTTCGAAGAAAATCAGAATCGATGCGAAACTTGCCGAAAACCTCCTGCTCCTGTTGAGACTGGTGCAGCAGTGATTTTGAACAGGCCCAGAAGCGTAATTTTTAACAGTAACTTCAAACCGGGCGGCAAGGACTATGCAGCTCGTTCCAAAGAGAAAAATAACTATACTGGCGATAATTCCGATGCTCGCAAATAAACACAAACTGCCGATCAGTCTAAGAATAAAAAGCCCCAAAAACTAAAAGCTCCAAAGGTTGCCAAAATACCAAAAAGCACTAGAAGCCGAAGAACCATGAGGTTAATCTCTCTGTCTCTACTAGACGTGGCGACATGGTTCATCACCAGCGCATGCTTTCCAGGACGTAAACGCTCAGGCTACTCAGCACATCATCGGCATCCCAGTTAATAAATCACGTTTCATCGGCTATAACGGCACCCTCAGGTTACTAACGCTTGCAGCTCAAATCGGCCCGTCCTGATCACAGAAAGCTGTTCGCATTATTCCAATCGGTGGTGTTGGTGAGCTTGGTATTGGTATACTTGACCGCCATCGAGTATAAAGGTGAAATTATCGTTATCGACATGGGCGTACTGCGCCAGTGAAGACTACCTGGTGTTAACTACATGGTTCCAGATATTAAATACCTCGAAGATAATATGGATAAGGTAAAAGGCGATCCTCTACGCATGCCCACCTTGACCACATCGGTGCCTGCCGTCATCTACTTCAAAATTCAATCCCACTCACTCCGATCTATGCCACTGATTTCACATATTGGCATGATCAAGAAACAGATGAGTGAGCTTGAAGATGTTCCAGAGATGAACTACCAGGTTGTTGATCCATTCAAACGACAACTTCAGGTCTCCGAACATCTAAGCGTTGAGTTTATTCACACTCTTCACTCCATTCCAGGTAACTGTGCCATCATCATCCGCACTCCAAATGGCGTCATTTATTTCTCAGGTGACTGGCGCGCCGAAGCTAACCCAATCGAAAAACAGATAAACTTCAGGCCATTGATGAAATTGTCAAAAACGAGGGATCACTCTGATGCTTAATGGTCTGCCAACATCGACTCACCGGCCACCATCCTCACTCTGAATACGACGTTGGTGATAATATCGGTAAAGGGTAATGGATCATTACGCCAATGGTCGCGTGATCATCTCCTGCTTCTCCTCACAAGATTAATCGTATTGGCATGATTCTTGAGCAGGCCTACCAGCGTGGTCGCAAAGTTGCCTTTGCTGGTTTCTCGATGATTAATACATCGAGGTCGCACTCCGCGCTAAATGTATCAAGGTGCCAAAAGATACTGTGATGAAGATGGAAGATATTATTAAGCTTCCTGACGATAAAATCACTATCGTTTGTACCGGTTCTCAGGGCGAACTCAATGCCGTGCTTAATCGCATGGTCAGTGGTGCACATAAGTACATCAAGATTAAGGCCTCCGACACCATCGTCTTCAGTTCAAATCCAATCCCAGGTAATGAGCCACACGTTGTTAATACAGTGTGACGGACTCCTTGCGTGAGGGTGCTCAGGTTATTCAAGCAAGACTCATCTCACCAATATCGGTCCACTCCACCTTTCAGGTCACGCATATTACGAAGACCACGTCGATTTTGTCACTCGCCTGCAGCCAAAGAATTATATGCCATACCACGGTGAGTTCTTCATGATGGAGCATAATGCAGAGATGGCTGAGAACGTGGTTAGGATTCCACACGAGAATATCCTCGTTGCCGACGATTGGTGACGTTGTTGAATTAATGCCAGATCACACTATTCACAAAAAACGGCCGCATTCATGTTGGTAATAAACTTTATGATGATGCCGATAAGCCGGTTCATGAGCTGTCGTAAAGACCGTATTCATATCTCTCGTGAAAGGTATTTTATGATTGTTCTAACCCTTAGCAAGAAACCGGTCGTCTCATTAAGACCCCGGACATTGTCTTCGTGCCTTCATTTATCTTGATAATTCTGAAGAATTAATCGGTAAAATCATACTATCTCCGCGTCAAAAGCTGGAAAAATCCATCTCTTCGACCCAGGCTAAAGGTCTTAAAGATGAAATCAAAGAAGATATTACTCGTATTCTCTTTTGACGCTACTCAGCCCATACTCAATCAGTTATTCCGGTCATCAATAAGGTCTAGTGTTTTACAGTAATATCCGGGCTTTCAATAAGGGTCCAGTATTTTTAGCAATATCCAGGTTACTGTAAAAAGCTCCGCCAGAGGGCTTATTGTTTTTCTGTCGTACTCGAAGCACGGTTTTGAGAGTATAATAAGCCTAATGTTTTTAAATCCTTAGGCATCGTCGCCGAACGTCCACTCCCCGAACCTTGCCTATCTTTTTCTCCTCTTCCATTCTATATCTCATTTTGGCGGCTGGATAGTTGAATGTATCTGGACATTAATCACGAAGCGCCGACTAGAGAACCGCGGCTTCCTTTTTGGTCCAATCTGTCCAATCTATGGTGTCGGCTCATTACTCTGTGTGTTGTTTCTCGCACCACTCAATTTGTCCTGGCCGGCCACATTTTTCACGATGGTCATCCTCTGTGATGTCATAGAATACGTTACCTCGGTTGTGCTTGAGAAAATCTACCACGTTCGCTGGTGGGATTACACTACCGGTTCACTACTACATCTTAACTGGTCGTATTTCCTTGAGACTTCCATCAGGTTTGGGGGTTTGGTGGTATTGCTATTCTTCATCTAATCCAGCCAATTTATACTAACTTTCTCGCATATTTTCTCCCTATACACTTCTCGTTATTACCATCGTCCTATCAGTTATCTTTATTGCGGATATCTTCTCCACCATCGCCATCGCCAACGTACCGATCGTATGACCGGTGGTACTATTGACTTAACAGCTGAAATCATTTAGCATTAATTATTACAAGAAGGCTTCGTCTCAGCACGCAAGATTGCGCTCTGCACTTTCTCAGGTTGAAAGCTCAGAAAGCAAAGCGTCGCGTCCAGAATACTTTTTGGTCCTAAAGATTCTAGTGATAAATGATTCACTAATCCAGATAATAGGTCTTTAAGTTGCTATTCTCGCGTAGTTCTAGGATAGCGACTCTTTGTCCTTTATCGTGAGAAATAGAACTTTCTTTTCCGTGCACGTGTCATTGCTACATAAAATAACCTCCTTTCTTCTGAAAATGCAAAGTCTGAGTCGTTAGGCTTTCTCCTCCATAAAAATCCCTGAGAAATTGAAACCCTTCCTCCAATATCTTTATTATTTGAAAGTTTGAGTATGGCCAGCTCACGTACAGGTCTTGCTAATTCATCTTCTTCCACTCGGCTCGGAAAAACCTAGTGTTGCATCTCGGCAATTTATGATAAATACATAATCTGCCTGCAAACCCTTAGACTTATGCGCTCAAAAATCAAACTGAATATCCGGTCGCTCCTGTATCGTAATCAAATTTATCCTCATATGCTTCTACTGTTAAATATTCCCAATGTGATATTTTTCCGGATATCAAAAGTGTATCTGCCAATCAGAAGATCTTTCGCATGCATCGGTAGACTTAGCAGAAAATAATATATGAGACATTAAGATCAGTCCTTTCGGATGGCCCGTTAATCTCGACAATTTGGTCTGGCTCGTCTCAGTCTTTTTCCACGAATTTGCTTCACTAACTGCGTGCTGTTTTGCATGATAAAAGCTCCCTGATGGTTCCGCCAGCTTTTCGGGAAAAGCGATAGGTTCTTTCGATTTTTGAAAACTTTTGGTCTCTCCCCAGCATTTTTCAAAAATTTAAAATTAAGCTAATCTCAATCTCCCCCGCAAACTGGTAAATTGTTTTGCCAGTCATCCCCACTAAAAACAACTTGAAACAGTGAATCTCACCCAAATCTCTTTATTAATAAATATTCAGTGGTGATATATCTTGATATTCATCAATAATCACATAATCATAGGAAAAATTAGTATCCAAAGATGTTTTTGCTATCTCAATAATCCAGCAAAATCGACACTTCCGTTGCTCATTAACGACTCCTGATACTCACATGCGCTACTTCGTTAGCTCCTGTAGGGAAGCTTGTAATTTTTGCAATCAATCACTGTTGCCATGAAAATCTCCTCGAACTAATTCTTGCAAGGAAGAAATACTCACGTTATAATCTGAAGTAGAATATAAATGTGAAAATCTTTTCAGCCTTTTCCTCTGTGAGATCAGATCCGGTGCGTCAGAGTCGCGGTCGTTGATGCCATAACATTTTCAAGAATCCTTCAAAACCCGATATACAACTTAAAATTATTAGAAATAAGACCATAACCATCCGCAGGGCTGAGACTATGAGAAAGCTCTGCCTCAACAAAATCACCAGGGTGATATATTTTAAACACGAAATCATCCGGTAAAATTTCCGCGACAGAGATCCGCCGCCTGCCTCATCTGACGAGCATGCGTGAATGATATAACTAGCACTTTGGTGGCGGCTCAGCTGACTTGAGGAGTGGCTGATCTTTTGAAACAGTAAAATCCATTAATTTTTCTCCTAACACGTGGTGGTTTTCCGGTCCCCGCCCGGCCACCACCAGTGTGTTGTAGTTAATGGTCTCAATCACCACAAGAAACTTGCTGCTCATCGAGGCTATATCCTTCAACTATAATCCAGTTTTGTGCCTTATATTTTGCTAACTTTACCTAAATCATTTCTCTTCCGCTCGACCTTCACTTTCATTTAGCCTCCTTTTTATCTCGATGCGGATATATGAAAAGAAACACAACACGTCGTTCATCCATATTTTTCTCGCGACCATGAACCTTGTCGCTAACTTTATTCTATCACAAAACCCTGGTTTAGTTTGTCTAAAGATTTTGATGCCTCGAGACCAGGACTTTGAACCTGCACTCTGGGGAACTAGACTAGCACCTGAAGCTAGCGTCGCCCGCCGTTTCGCCACGCCTGTACAGATTATAGCACACCGTATGGGCTGAAGGATATTTTGTCGCATTCCTTCACGGAGTTTATTTTATAAGACGAGAAGAACTATAAATAAAAATAAAATAGAGTAAAATGGAGACCTTAGCATTGTAAATGAAAGAGGAAACATGGCTGTCGTGAAGGTGAGAATCCTAAAGTATTAATCCGGAAGAAGTAAAAGCAAAACTTCATAGCAATCGGCGCTTAAACCACTTGGTTTCTACACATTTTCTCGGCGTTACGTTTTTGATCCAACCATAGGCGCTCATCACTGGTTGCGCTTGCACGACAGTACAATAAAACCACTCTCACCTTCAAAGAGTAGTAATAATTCCTTCTCGGCACCAAGGAGTGGGAGGTGGGGTCTCTGATTTTCGAGACCACCTAGAGATCTTAGACCGGCATTAAACATCGTAGTTATCAAGAGAATACCCGTGATGAATATGAATGTCCTGCGCCACAGCTTTCCATTGATCACTGGCCAGCTCGGATATCTGCTAGAAATAGAGGTTGAAAAGAAGATGATGTATGATATCACCAACAAAGCTCGGCTTTACACTTCCACAGGATGTTGTCTCAACCAATCACTGCGGAGTTATGTCGTATCGGTATCTGACGTCAATAAACGCGAGACGTGTTCTGAAAATTCTGAGTCCACCACAACAATCTGTTAAAAACTAGTACTATCCAGAATCCTCTATCTTAACGCTCTTATGCTATACTAATCCCACTTGAATAATTTGTACACTGACGGTCCGCTATCCTACGTCGTATGCTCTGATGGCTGATCGGCCTCAGGATGATGAATCACGGTAACGCCGTTTTGCAAATCACATTCCGAAATTTATTGATCAACTTTTTGAAAAATATCCATGGGTTTCTCTGGGAGGCCTACGAAGCAGTAGGTATTTTAAAGAGGCAGATGGGTAACTCTGAGGTCCGGGCATAATGCTCTCGGTGCTGGGCACGTCATCAAACAGGGTGTCGCTAAGATCGAAGATGATTTCGAATACTGGCGCGATCTGGCGGGCAGCTCTGGCGCCGCGCCATCGAAATGTCAAAAATCATAATTTCCACTCTACATCAGGTGTCTGATGGTGGCGCACATAGCTCGCTTTGATCAACTTCCTCATGCTCGAACAGGCTCACAAAAGAGGGCATTACAAAAGTTCGGCACACCTCATTCTAGATGGTCGTGACGTGACGCTCGATCTGCCGACTACCTATATTAAAGCTTCTCGAAAATAAATTTGCTGAATTAAAGACTATTTCGTGACCTCCACTCGATTACCTCAGTAATCGCTTGTGGTGGCGGTCGTGCTCTTTTCTTGCCGATCGTCACGAAGCTGATTGGAATATTGTCAAAACTGGCTGGAATGCCATGAGATCTGTAGTAAAGACGATCAATGACTTTCACCTCTGCCATGCAGGCTAGTGAAGAAAAATCGAAAGCACAACCCAGGTTTGCAGATCAATGACCTCCAAGTTTTGTGATCACCGAGCCAGGTGCTGATGGTCAGGCTTGACGACTCGTCGTTGGTCTTGTTCAGGATGGCGACAGTTTTGTCTTCTATAAGTTTCGTGCTGATCGCGCCATCAGGAAACCGCCAGAGCTTTCACCGAGACCAGGATTTTCCTGCTTCGATCGTGGCAATCAAAATAATCGTCCACTCAATGTCTTTTTGCTGGTATGACCGAATATGATTCTGATCTGCATGTTCCAGACACTGCTGTCTCGTCACAATCACTATCAAAACCCACTCAATCAACTTCTGGCAGCACATCGTGTCAATCGGCTTGCGGTTGCGAGCACCGTCGTTCGGTCACAGTAACACTATTAGTTTCGATGGCAATGGTTATGACAAAACAGCAGGAAGATTTTTGTCGAAATCACGTCTGATACTCGGCGTACAATGAGCGTCCGCGGATGAAGCGCTGCGCGTCACGCCGACGCTGTTCTTGAAAAGATGTCCGAAAATGAACGAGGGCTGCGCCAAAGCCGTATCAATGTTATCCGCATAAATTATGCCGGGTGGCGATATGGTCGGTCGCTTTGGCGAATCCTGAACCAACCATCACCGCCGCTGGAGGCCATTGACATTCGCTGGCGCGCCTAGCCAAGAAGATTGTGACGAGCTTGGTGAGCCTATGATGATTATCACAGCAGATCACGGTAATGCCGAAAGAGGTGTCGAGATCGCGGTGCAAGCCAAAAGCTTCCCACACGACCAACCCTGTCCCCTGTTGGTTTCTGTGACCTATTACAAAACGCCGCACTCTATCAGCCAAAACAGCTGAGGATGCCATGCTTTCCAATGTCGCTCCACTATCGCTAAACTATTTCGGTATTTCAAATCTTCCAGAATCCTGGCGTCGTAACCACTAATTTAGTAAAAATCAGAGATGTTTCTTCAAAGAAACGATCTAGAAAAATATACCACCTGTGATATAATCTGCGTAGATGACAATTTTTGGTGGGAACAAAGGGCGCTATTATGCAAAAGATTACGCAGCAATCATTCCAGTGGCTGGTTGCGCTCGTCGCCTTCCAATTACGAAAATTATTGAAAATCCAGTAGCGCTCCTTGTCGGCGGCACCGTCCGCTTTGCAGCTGATTATTCGGTGCACAAGAGTTAGTAAGGCCGGTATCACCCGATATCTATATGGTCATTAGCAACGTCGAGGCCTTGCCGGGTGCAGGGAGTTCTATGTCGATAATCACGCTCTTAACGATTGTCTAGTCGAGCGCGGTAAAGCCGATCGTCCTCCGCACTCGCCAAAACTTTGCCAGATCACGTCAAGAGTTCATTACACCACTCAGGATCCAGCCGGTCGTTACGGTACCGCAGTGCCAGTGCTCTTGTGGTCGAAGAACATAATATTGGACGAGACCGTCCTGGTCTTTATGATTGACCAGTGTCTGGGATCCAGATGGTGAATCTGCCGCAGAATCTCTGATCCACTCTCCACAGGATATAGCCGACTGAGTCTGCTATCTTGAGAAAATCCCGTCCCAAAGGAAAAAGTCGATAAATACCGGTGTTTCTCCATATCAAAGACGGCAAAATTAACCGGAGTAGTTGAAAAACCAAGCGTGGAAGAAGCTCCATCCAACATGATTAATGTTAGTAAATATATTATGTCAGACCTACTCCGTCGCATTGTTGATTTACGTTAAATCTCACGACTTTGGTCCACTTGATCCAAAGAGTATCTCGTCACCGACCCAATCGATGAATACATCAACGAGGGTGGCGTGATGCGTGTCGCTCCAACCACTGGTGAATACCTGGATGGTGGGTCCGTTGAAGGTTGGGTGCACGCCAATAACGTCATCGCAAAGCTACAAAAAGCTAAATAATCTAGGGCAAACCACGCTTTTTGTTATTAATATATCTTCGTTTGAATATATCACTAGATGAATAAAAATAAGGAGGATTATGGCAAAAACACGCACCTATCAGGAGGAAATTGGCTCGTTGTTGCGACAATGCGCAAAAGAAAAGGACTCACTCAGGCTCAGCTTTGTCAAAATATGCTTGGCACTTCACAGTCACGATTCATCGTATTGAGAAGGGCGATCAAAAACACTTCGCTTGAAATGATCAAGAAAGTCTCCACCGCATTGGTGGCCAAATCCTCTCTATTAACGACTCCTCCTCACAGTCTTTTCGTGTCAATGGCGGCCGCACTGGCGGCACCATCACCTATCAATACCTCAAAAACGCTGCTGTTGGTCTGCTTTGTGCTAGTTCTCTTAAACCGCGGTCGCACTGTCTTGCATCATGTAGCACGTATCGAGGAAGTCTTCCGTATTATTGAAGTTCTCGAGTCCATTGGCGTTAAATGTCGTTGGTTTAATCGCCGTAAAGATCTTGAAATTATCACACCACGCGAATTAAAAATGGACGAACTTGACCTAGAGGCTGCCAGAAAAACTCGCTCCATCATCATGTTCCTTGGTCCGCTCCTTCATCGCTATGAGAATTTCAAACTTCCATATGCTGGCGGTTGCTCCCTTGGCACCCGTACGGTTGATCCGCATCTCAAAGCTCTCTCTCCGCCTTTTGGGTTTGGAAGTCGATGCTAAATGTAATGCTGGATTTTATGAAGCCAGTGTTAATCAGGCCGAACTAAACAGTCAAGACAATAAGCGTATTGTTCTGATCGAACGTGGGGATACCGTGACTGAAAACGTCTTAATGGCTGCTGCCCTCTTCCCAGGCAAGACCACCATCATTGGTGCCTCACCAAACTACATGGTCCAGGGATGTTTGTTTCTTCCTGCAAAAACTTGGTGTCAAAATCAACGGCATCGGCTCCACCACTCTTGAGATTGAAGGTCTTGAGAAAAATCGACGAGGATGTTGAATATTACCCAAGTGAAGACCCAATCGAGGCAATGTCCTTTATTGCGGCCGCCCTCGTTACTAAATCCGAAATCACCATTAGCCGTGCTCCGATCGAATTCCTTGAAATTGAACTCGAAGTGCTTCATTCTATGCACGCCAAAAATTGATCGCTCTGAAGAGTATAAATCCTATAATGGTGAAACTAGGTTGGTCGACCTCACAATTCATCGCGCCGACCTTGTCGCACCAACTGATAAAATTCACCCGATGCCATTTCCGGGCCTCAATATCGACAATCTACCATTCTTCAGCGTGATCGCCGCCACCGCCACTGGCCGTACCTTGATTCACGACTGGGTGTTCGAAAAATCGAGCAATCTACTCAACTTATCTCTCAAATCTCAACGCTAAAATTGAACTGCTTGATGCTCATCGCGTCTATGTTGAAGGTCCAACCAACTGGCATTCCGCTGAGCTTGAGCTCCTCCAGCTTTGCGTCCTGCCGTGGTCGTACTCATCGCTATGCTAGCCGCCCCAGGCGTTTCTATCTTGCGCAATGTCTATTCCATCAACCGTGGTTATCAGAATTTTGCCAAGCGTCTTAACCACCTTGGCGCCGACATCCGCCCACTCTCAGGTATCTAATTACTTATGCTATAATCAGCATATGCTACAGTTTCTAAAAACCAAGAATTTTGACGAAGTCGTCTCTGATATCAAAAATTTCTAAAGTTGTTTTTACCTGTATTATGCTGATTATGGCAATTTTTGCTGGCATCTCCTGCCAAATTAATCAGACCGAGCAGAACGCTGCCTATGTTAAAATATCTAGCTAGCAAAAAGGTTATTATAGTAACCTAGTCTCAAATATGCGTCGCGCTGCCACCGAAAAATACTATGGCAGCTCCAGTAAAGCTGAAGACTTTTCAGAATCTTTCAAAAGCTCTTTTCAATCTATCTTGAGCCAGAACCCCAGACATAACCTAAAAGAAGGTGTTGTTTTTATGCAGCTCAAATATCTCAATGATTATTTTTCAGAAATTCTCGATCAGACCATTAGTCAGGAAACCACCGAAAGTCAACTCAATCGATTCCTTGACCTCAGATTCGCCGCTGAGTCTAACCTAGAAACTAAATCTAATCTCGACTCTAACTCTAATCTTAACTCTAATTCTAATCTCGACTCTAATCCTGAAACGCAAGCTGCATTTGCAAGTTCCAAAACTCAGATCTTAAATACCGCAGCAGCCAAAATCGATCAGCTCATGATCGCCGAACGTCTCACCATCGACCCCGCCATTCTTGAAGCTTTTCTCACCCCACTTGTCGATGTCTATTACAATCAGCTCATTACAATCAGTTTTTCAAAGCCAGTGGTCGCCAAAAATAATCCAGTCGTACGTTTTCTGATCATTAATCTACCAATTCTCATCCTCCTCGTCATGCTTATTTTTGGCTATCTATACTAGTATCGGCGGTCGTCTCGCGATTTTCTGTCTTGTCTCTCCCTCTTTTTATCGCCTTCAATCTACAGGCTTGCCCGCTTTAAAATCGCAACATCGATCTCACTTATAACCAGCTCAGTCTCTTTGCGGATTAGTGCTATAATTGACACATGGAAATTTTTACGGAGGGACTCAATCCTGCTCAAAAGAAGCAGTGGAAACATTGGCTGGACCAGTTTTTGATTTTTAGCTGGGGCTGGCTCTGGTAAACCAAAAACTTTAACTCATCGCATCGCTAACTCTCATCGCCCATGGAATTCCAGGCGACCGGATGCTGGCTGTGACCTTTACCAATAAGGCAGCAAAAGAAATGCGCGATCGTCTTTGGCGTTTATTGCAGCAGGCTCGCTCCGACGCTCGTCTTACCCGAGTTTTTAAGGATGATGTTTTTTTGCCGATAATGCCGCTATGCTTGCTACTGACGGCACGCTAGGTCGCGACATTGACAGTGATGGCTTCACCAATCCTCCTCGTAATTTTATGCCTTACATGGGTACCTTCCACTGCATTTGTGTGCGGATCTTGCGTATCGAATATCAGGCCGCTGGACTTGATCGTAATTTTGTGATCTATGATACGGATGATCAAATTTCTCTAATCAAACAAGCCATGAAGGACTTGAAGATTGACGATAAAACTCTCCGTCCAAAATCGGTGCAGTACGATTTCTCATTGTAAAAACACCGGTCAAACTCCAGAGGAATATGAGGAAGAAGCTTTATTATCCAAATCAGGTGAAGACTGCCAAAATTTTTGCTCGCTATGAAAAGCTCAAGCGGGAATCTTTTGCCCTCGATTTTGATGATCTCCCTACTTGAGTGACCAAACTATTTGAAAATAATAAGATAATTCGCGAGAAATGGCAGAATCGTTTTTGAACATATTTTTGATTGATGAGTATCAGGATACTAACCATATCCAGTATCGCTCTAGTTAAGGCTCTAGTCAATCAAGACCGCAATATCTGTGTGGTTGGTGACGACTGGCAGTCGATCTATTCATGGCGTGGTGCCGATTTTACGAATATTTTAAACTTTGGACACGCGATTTTCCAGGCGCCAAAACCATTAAGCTGGAGCAGAATTATCGAAGTACTGGTAACATCCTGACCGCCAGTCAAAAATCATTAATCAAAACAAAACTCGTACCGACAAGGAATTATTCACCACCTCTGGCGAAGGTGAGCCAATCGAAACCAGTCGTTAATGGATGAAACCGCCAGAGGCCAGTTTTGTCGCTATGAAAATCATCAATCTCTAGCCAACTCAAAGGCCGTCATACAAAACGGTGAGCTGGTTAAGGATTTTTACGAGCTACTCAGATTTTGCTGTCCTCTATCGTACTAACGCACAGTCATACGCTATTGAAAAAGCATTCATTTCACCAGATTCCATATAAAATCATCGGCGGCGTACGCTTCTATGATCGCAAAGAAGTCAAGGACGTCCTCGCCATCCTCAAATTAATTGTTAATTTTCACGACCGCATCAGCCTGGATCGTATTTGTCGCAACGTACTTTCTGGTATTGGCCCGGCCAGCCTCGAAAAAGGTTCACACCTTCCTTAATCAATCTGAAAAATTATGACGCTACGTCACAGAGAGACAGAACGCACTCCTGGATGCTGGACTACTCGACGCACTTTCTGGCAAGGCCAAGAATAATTTTGCGAGATTACAGAATTTCTTGCGTGACCTCGATATGTCTTTAAAACCTGCTGAAATTATCGAAAAGGGTAATTCATTATTTTTTGGCCTAGCTGAGGTTGGTTCAGGACGGCACCCCTAGTGGTGATGAGCGAGGCGGAAAACCTGAATACCATGATCGGTAATGCTGCCGAGTTCGAATCTCTTGATGATTTTCTTGCCGAGGGCTACCCTAATGTCTTCTGCTGATGAACAAACCTCAACCAATTTCGTTACCCTCATGACCATCCACGCCGCTAAAGGTCTAGAGTTTCCAGCTGTTTTCCTCGTGGGACTTGAAGAAGGTCTCTTTCCAAGTTCTCGCTCCGATGACGAAGATTCAATCGGAGGGGAGCGCCGTCGCGCTCATGTTGGTCATGACCAGGGCTAGAAAACTCCTCATTCTCACCTATGCCGGCTCACGTTTTTCAAACGGTCAAAGAAGCTACAATATGCCATCTCGTTTTTCTCCATGGAACTCGGCTATGACCCCTATGGCTCCACTAATCTAAATAATAGTTCCAGTAATAATTTTGGTTTCAACTCCCAATCTCGAAACTATGAGTCGTAGTTTTGATCCCTTCAATGATGACATTGGATATGACGATGTCGATCCGTTTGAAGACAACCCTCGACCCCTTTTCAGGACGATACCGAAATTTACTACGAATAGCGGCCCCTCTTCATAAAAAGAACGCAGTTATGCTATAATACCTAGGGATGAAAATCAAATCACCGCTTTTCTACAGGCTTTTCTGTGGGTTCAGCGCCAGTATATTTGTTTCTAACACTCCTCTTCGGTGTATTTTTAGTATGCGCCCAACCCACGCCGAGTCCAAAAGATTCCGATAATGGCGTAGTTTCTGATGCGCATTTTTGTAACTTTTCATGATGATACAAAATCTCTTACTATCAAAACGTACCGCAAAGACCGTGGCAGAAGCTCTTGAGCGTACCAAAATACAGTATCATACCTCTGATCACGTCGAACCGGCCCTCACGGAGTCAATAAATTCCGATAACTTCCACATCAACATCTACCGTGCGCGCCCAGTGATCATTAAGAATGGCTCAATTAGTAAGTTTGTCATGACCGCCAGCGTCGACCCTAAAGAGATTGCTCCAGGCTGCCGAGTATCACAATTTACGATGGCGATGAGCTATCTCTAGTTTCTAATCAGAATATTTTTGGAATCGGGAGTTGCCACCGTTTATCAACTAACCCGAAATGGCGGCCGCACTATTACCGTCGAAGAAGATATTCCGTTTAACGATAAATCCGTCAGTGATACATCTTTACCAACTGGCCAGACTAATTTGCGTCAAGTAGGTGAACTCGGTCGCAAATCTTCTGTCTACCAGGTTAACTTTATAGATGGCAAAGAGGTTTCTCGTGAACTAATTAGTACTAATATTATTAAAAATCCAGTCGATCCGCATTACTGCTGTAGGTATGAAAAATCTGTCCCACCAGAATGGGAGACCTGTGCTTCTTATGCTCGCGCCGCCGGCGTCTCTGAAGCGGATATTTATGTTGCCCTCACCCTTATCTATCGTGAGTCTGGCTGTCGTTTTGACGCTACTAATGCCGGCAGCGGTGCCTATAGTATTGCCAGGCCCTTCCTGGTTCAAAAATGGCTAGCGCTGGTGCGGACTGGCAAACCAACCCAGTTACTCAGATTCGTTGGATGATTGGCTACGTGACTGGCCGCTATGGTGGTTGGAGTCAAGCTTTGAATTTCTGGCAAACCCGTCATTGGTATTAAAAACTCATATTAAATAAGACCCATATAAAATAGGACCGATATTAAAAATAAGACCCATATTAATATTAAAAACCTTAGGGCAAAAAGACTAAATAACACATATTAATAAAGAATTCGGATAAGATTAAAAATGTTGCAGAATAAAAAGTCATTAGGTCAGAACTGCTTTGAAGAAATCGGCTAATTTTAGAGGAGCTTGCAGAAAGTGCCATGTTGCCACTTGTTGACCAATCTCAGCCACTCTGTCTCGAGTGGTCCAGGTCTTGGGACACTAACTAGCTCACTTCTGCGCCGTTTTCCAAAAAGTCCTCGCTATTGAGTATGATGAAAAACTAGCTTAGTCTACCTAATTCATTTCCTGGCAAAAACCTGGAAGTTAAGCACCAGGATGCAATTTGACCTCGACACCATTAAAGAACCCTATGTTGTTGCTGGTAATATTCCACTATCATCATCTAGCCCGATCATTCAACGTTTAATTTTCCGCTAAAAACGCACCAAGACGCATTGTCTTACTAATGCAGAAAGAGGTAGCGGATCGTCTTTTACTTGGTCAGGAAAATATACCTATCTGACACTTGCCGTCCTGAATTTTGCCAACGTTTTTCCAGGAATTTATGTCGACCGAAGCCTCTTCACCCCGCTCCAAAAGTTGATTCAGCCTCAGTCATCACTAGTGCCACGCAAAAAACCAATTGTCGATGAAAAAGTCCTCAAAGTTTATTAAGCAATGTTTTGCCAACCCTAGGAAAAAACTCATCACCTGCCTGCCTCTGATTACTAATCAATCTCGCGATGAGATTAGGAAATTTATCGTAAGCTCAATTTTTGATGAGAATTTTCGTCCAGCCGACCTCAATCTTTCCGACTGGCAGAATCTTTTTATGATTTGCTCTAATTATGTTAAGATAAACATAAAGCGCAATGCTAATTTTTGAGCGTACAAAATTTTTGCAAAAAGAACTAATTATAAGGAAAAATGGATCCAACTTTTTCAGCCTCAAAATCAAAATGACACACCAAAATGAGATGAGGTCTCGACACCTCAGCCACTTCAACTACTCCAGTTACCCCAGTCACTCCGACTACCCCAACCACACCAGCCACCCCAACCACCTCAGCTGCTGACTCAACTACCATAACCACCTCAACTGCCGACTCAACTATCCCAACCACTTCAGCTGACCAAACCACCTCAGCTGCCTCAAGTGACCCAGCGATGGGTGGCTCTGAACTTGATAGCCCTCATGAGTGAGCTAAATAATTATCGACCAGAAAATGATACTACACTTGGTTCGACGAGTGCCCTGCTAATACCTCGACTTCCGCTACTTCTAGCACCTCTTCCGATTCTAATATTTCTGATCGTCCACAATTTTCTCCATCTGAAAACCTCGCACAAACCGCCACGGTTTCTGCCTCCATGCAAGGTTCAGATTTGAATACCGCAAGTTTGACCGACAGCTCATTCACTCAGGCTCCTGCCACACAGACCTCAACTACTCCAGCACAAGAAGCCACCGACTCAGATGAGGAAGAAGATGAGGATAAGCCACTCCTGCAGCCGCACCAGTTCCAGGCTCAATCGGAGTGCTGTTTCTTATGCTGATGTTGAAAGAAACAGGCCGAAGAAGCCGCTAAGCAGGCCAAAGAAATCAGAATAAGCCAAAAATTAAAACTCTCAAGTACTGCCATTCTTGCGATTATTGTTGGTAGTCTTTTGTTATTACTGGTATCATCTTTGCTATCATTATGCTCAGCTCACCAAAGAGGCTCCCGCTGAAGCTTCTGGGAAAAATCAAGTTGCTCAGGCTGAGTCAAAATCCTCACTTGTGTCCGCCCACTTTCGACCAATGAAACTGCAGAGATTGGCGCCGCTTACGGAAACTTTGAACGTCAATTTGAATTCAAAAATGACAATCTAGAATCAATCAGTGAAAAATTATGTCTATCAATTCAATAGTGCCGAGGCTGCCACTGCTGCAAAAACATCTATTGATTCAAAATAACTCCAACGCCAACACGACCACCGTTGTTAATGTCAATCAGTTAAAGAAAACCACTAAAATTGCCACCGAAAACCTTGATTCTTACATTAAGGGCATAGCTGAGCTAAATTCCGCTACAGGACATATGATCTAAATAGTCTCCTTATCGCCGAGAATCAAACCGGTCTCTCTTGCTCGACGGTCGAATAAACGCCAGCCTCACCTTTAGCGACTCTTTTGTAGTATAATAATTCTGATTATTGATAAAAATAAAGGAATCGCATGTCTCAAAAACTTATATCACGACTGCCATTCCGTATGTCAACGGCGCGCCACATATCGGACATGCGGAAGATTATCTACTGGCTGATATTTTTGCTCGCTATAAAACCATGCAAGGCGCGAAAGTTCGCTTTCAGGCCGGCACCGACGAGCATGGTAATAAGATTGAAAAGAAGGCTCAAAGCTCTAATATCGACATTAAGCAATATGTTGACCAGAATTCACAGAAGTTCCGTGACTTTCTCGCCAAATTCAATATCGGCTACACCGATTTTATTCGTACAACCGATGAAGATCATATCAAGCGCGTACAAGCAATTTGGCAACGTCTAGAAAAAAACATATTTACTCCGCCAGCTACAACGGTTGGTATTGTGAAGGTTGTGAAAGATTTGTCACTCAAAAAGAATATGATGAAAATCAGGGTTCATGCCCAGATCATCAGACACCATATCAGCACCTCACAGAATCTAATTATTATTTCCGTGTTTCGGATTTTAAGGACCAGATCCGCGAGGCTATCGAAAATAATGAGATGCAAATTTTACCGGAATTTCGTAAAAATGAAATTTTGAGGCTGCTTGAAGACACTCCTGACGTCTCAATCTCACGTCCAGTCGCTCATCTCACTTGGGGTATTCCAGTTCCCGGCGATGAGTCTCAGGTCATGTATGTCTGGATGGACGCTCTCTAAACTATATAACAGTGCTTGGTTACCCTGATCAGGATATTTCTGATTTTTGGCCAGCTGATCTCCAGGTTGTTGGTAAAGATATTTTACGCTTCCACGCGATTTTATGGCCTGCCATCTTGCTAGGCCTCGGCCTTCCGCTACAAAAAACTATCCTCTCTCATGGTTTTATTCTGACTGATGGCCAGAAAAATTAGTAAATCTCTTGGCAATGTCATTGATCAGTCGAGGTTCTCGAAAAACACGGTATTGACGCCTTCCGTTATTATTTCTCGAAACACGTAGATACCTTCCTTGATGCCGACTTTACCTGGGAGAAATTTGAAAACGCCTATCGCAATGAGCTCGCTAATGATTATGGTAACCTTGTCCAGCGTCTTCGGTGCTCTGCCAGAAAAAATGGTGCCCCAAAATCGATTTTCACCCTAGCCTAAATGGTGCTTATGTGGATCTGATGGATCAGTTTGAGTTCACTAATGCCATTAACTGCTTGGAGCATGGTGCAAGACGTTAATCGTCACATCGAAGAGCAGAAACCATGGCAAATCGCCAAGACCGATATCGCTGAAGCAAAGGTGGTTCTAACTAATTTGGTTGAAGAATTATTGATCGCTAACCATCACCTCAAGCCATTCCTTCCAATCGCCGAAACGGTTGAGCAGATCTTTGCTGGTAGTGGCGAGATCTTTCCTCAAAAACTCCACTCTTTCCAAAAGACTAATATTTATAAAAAAATAGCTTATATATAGCCCTCGCAGAGCTATTTTTATGAAGTCAGTTGCTTATTTGCAGCACTTGGTGTCGCAGCATTTGTCATCGCAACACTTAGTGTCGCAGTGGTCTTTGCGGCAACAGTCATTCTTGCAGCAATTATCGTCGCAGCAAAGCTTCATTATCGTCAGACAATGCAGTTGCAACATCACCGAGGAAGAATGCTAGAATACCAGCAATTACTGGGGTGAGAATGTGAACGAGAATTTCAAGACCAACCTTGCTAATCAAAGCACCAAAGTTCTCAGCAGAAGTTGGGAAAATCTGGTACATAATGGCAATAGCTGGGTTCAAGATAAAGTTGTTTAGAAATCTTGAGGAAGTTGCTCGAAATGACGATTGCAAAGAGAACTGCAAAGAGTCATACCGCCACCGATGATTGCAGCGTAGGTGAATGCGTTGCGGCGGGTTTTGTATTCCTGTGCGCGGTTGAAGAGAAAGCAAAGGTGAATACACCAAGGAACTCAATGGCAGCAAGTGACCACATTGCGCTTGCCTCAACAGGGTTCAATGCAGGTAGGTCAACCTTAGTTTCACCAGCCATGCGGAAGGCATTGATGATGATAAGGCCGAGCCATGCACCGATCACCTGAGCGACCGTGTAAAAGTACACCACGGATAGCTGAAATGCGACGAGTTGCCATCATACCAGCGGTGATAGCAGGGGTTAAGTTGTGCGCCTGAAAGTGAGAAAAACTGCAAGAGTTACACCAATCACGCCAAAAGAGCACATAAAGTGGTTGATAGATACCAAGAGTCAAAAGTAGCATGGTGAACATGGTTCCGAGTAGTTCACCGGCTACAGCGCCCCCAGATCTTTGGTGATTTAAAAATAGTTAAGATATTTTTCGTTTGGATCGCCTTTTTGGCAAAGAAACCAGCAAAAATGCATTTTGCCATTCTTGCAGCCCTTGCATTCCTTGGCTCCGAAGGTTTTAACTTCTTCAGCCTTGAGGTTCTTCGGTTACAGATTGTTTCTGGTTCGGCATTTTCAGCTACGGTCACTACTTCTTCGACGACGGTAACTTCAGCCTTCTTGTTAGTATGATGTCAGCAGACTTTTTAGTCTTCTTGGACTTACTTGTTGCCATTATACCTCCTTAAATAATATTGAGAAAATTATATCACATCTGTGGTAAAATACTTAAAGTTTAATTCAAAATGAAAGGTATAGGATGGGAGTCATCGTTCATAAAGAACAGGAAAGAAATACAGAATTAAGTCGTCGCATTGCTGCAGACTTAAAAATTAAGGCGGACAAACAGCTAAAGAGTTCTGATCCAGATCTCGTGAACGATTCTGATTATCTAGAAGGCTCCAAGACCACTGGTCGCTATGGTTGGTTTTTGGCTTGTTCTGATTGGTCTTGCCATCCTCTCGCTCATCCTCATTGTTGTCATCTAGTCTAGCTAGTTTTTACTCTGATTCCCGTAAAACAGGTTATAATAGAAGGAATATGAAACTTACAGACTTAAAACAGGCATTAAAAGACCTAAGCCTTGAATACAGTAAAATCAAAGACCTCCCACAAGAGGGAGCGTAAGGCTTTTGGTCAGGGAAATTAACCGCAAAAAGCTGGCCATCCTTGCTGAAATCGAGGCAGAAGAGGCTAGACTTGAAACAGTCGACATTAAACCGATTGATCTCACGGCCCCAATGGCAGAAATGTCGAGGTTAAATCAAAAAGGCATGGCAGCAAGCACCCACTCATGGTTGAGCTTGACAAAGTAATAGATATATATTCTAATATGGGATTCGAGGTTATGGAGTCCACTCAAGCTTGACGATGAATTTTCATATGTTTGAGTCGCTCAACTTCCTGAAGGTCACCCTGCCCGTGACGGCTATGATACCTTCCGCACCAAAGAAGGCTTCATTCCTCCAGCTCATACCTCCACAATGCAATACCGTGTCTCACCTCTCGTCTTGACCAGCTCGAACAGGACGGCCAAATTGCGGTAGTGATTCCTGGTCGTGTCTTCCGCAACGAAGATGTCGACGCTACTCATGAACATACTTTCTATCAGTGTGAAGGTGTTTTTGTTTCAAAAACCGCCACAATGGGACAGATGCTGGCGTGCTTAAGAATTTCTTTGAGACCTATTATGGCCAATCTCTTAACACGAAAAACTCAGCCAAGTTATTTTTCCATTCACTGAGCCATCTCTTGAGTTTCAAATCGAAAAACCAAAAGGCTCTTGGCGGCAAAGGTGATGGCTGGCTTGAGATGATGGGCTGCGGCATGATTCATCCTAATGTTCTCAAGACTGCCGGTATCGACCCAACCATCTATAAAAGGGTTTTGCCTGGGGTGGCGGCATTGACCGCTTGGTTATTCTCAAGTATCAGCTTGACGATATTCGCTTCTTTGAATCTGGTAAACTTAATTTCTTGGAGGAATTCTAATGCTTATTTCGCTAAACGCCATTAAACGCTATGCCAATATCCCAGATTCACTCTCAAATTCCGACCTCATGAAGTTGATTGGCTCTCGCCTGGTCGAAGTTGAAGGTACCGAATCACTGGCGGAAAAATACCAAAATATCTATATCGCAAAAGTAGTTAAATGCACCGACATCGAAGGCACTCATCTACATCTCTGTGAAATCGATGCCGGTATCCGCAATGCTGAGTTTAGTACGCTGGAAAGCGGCCTGATTCAGGTTGTCTGTGGCGCACCAAATGTCCGCGCTGGCATTCTGGTAGCCTGGCTTGCTCCTGGCGCCATCGTTCCTTCCACTTTTGGTACTGAGAATTTTCAGCTCTCTGTGCGCAAACTTCGTGGCTATGAAAGCTATGGTATGATCGCCGGCCCTGATGAACTGGGTTTTAGGAACATAAATATATCGCTGAAATTGCACCTGATCTCGCGAATCCTGGTGATACCTTCTCCAGTGTCTTCCGGTCTCGATGATTTGATTATTGACATTGAAAATAAGTCTCTTACTCATCGCCCTGACACCTTTGGCATTATTGGTTTTTGCTAGGGAAGTAGCCGGTATACTCGGTCAGAAATTTGATGAGCCAAAGATCTATCAAGGCGACTTTAGGTCTCAAACAGAGGTCTTTGCTCGCAAGAATAACGAGTTGTCTATCGAAATTACTGATCCAAAACTCTGTCCACGCTATTCCTGTGTTGTTTTAGAGCAATCAGACTTTATTAAAGAACCTACCCCAGAGGTCCCAGATAATCGTCCACTCACCAAAGATGTATTTTTCTCTACAAAGCGGGTATACGTCCAGTTTCCCAAATTGTTGACGCCACCAATCACACTATGCTTGAAACCGGTCAGCCACTTCACGCTTTCGACTACGATAAACTCATTTGCCGTCGGCGGCAGTGACCAGCCAAAAATTCTAGTTCGCCGTGCTAAGAGAAGGTGAAAAGCTCACTCTCCTGATGACACGATCGTCGATCTAAATGAAAACGATATCGTAATCACCTCAAACGATATTCCAGTTGCACTTGCTGGCGCTATGGGTGGCAAAAATACTGAGATTGACGTAGAATACCAAGCGTATTTTGCTTGAGTCAGCCACCTTTAGTCTCTATAATCTTCGCAAAACCCAGATGGCTCACGGTATTTTCTCTGAAGCTATCACACGTTTTACGAAGGGCCAGCCAACTTTGGTACCGTCCCAGCCCTGCGTCTCTGTCTTGAAAACTTGGCGTCAAAAATCTGGACCAAGTTACCTTTACGGACCAAAACTCGGTCGAAAATCAGCCTAATTCCGACAAGTCTCTCGTCGTCATCTCCCTTTCTGATCTCAATCAAACTCTCGGTGCAAATTTCACCATCACCGAAGTAAAAGCAGACGCTCGAGAATGTCGGATTTATCGTCGACACCAACGCCGAACAGCTTGTTGCTCGGGCTCCACTCTGGCACACCGATATTCATATTAAAGAAGATATATATGAAGAAGTGGGGCGCCTCACTGGTTTTGACAATATCCCAAAGACTCTACCAACTCGATCATTCAAGGGCAGTCCAAAAACCACTCTTTGCACTTAAATCCGAGCTTTTCGCAATATCCTATCTGATGTCGTTGGCGCGAACGAACTCCTAACTTATAGCTTCGTCTCAAGGCGCTTCAGCAAAAAGTTGGTGAAAATATCGAAGACAGTTGTCAAAATTGTCAACTCAATTTCTCCAGAACCCAGTGCTTCCGTCAGTCCATCATCCCAAGTCTGCTTGAAAAAACCTATGAAAATCAGAAAGCCGGCTTTAAAGATTTTTGTACTCTGCGAGATGAACCAGGTTGCCAAAAAGAGCCTCGGCATGCAGGCCGACCAGACGCCAAGTCTAGAATCGCACCTCGCCATCTGTCTTGAAGGTGATTATTACCAAATCAAACAGATTTGTGAGACTCTCGGTCGCCGCCTCGGCTTTGATTTTTAAATTTACTGAGTTTAAACCGCTCAATATCCATATTTCGAACCACTCCACTCTGTCGATATCAAAGTCGGTCAAACTGTGATTGGTGCCCTGGTGAAATAAAGCACACTGTCTTAAAGGGTATGAAGTTAAAAATATCACGCCCTCGAAATTAATCTCATCTCATTACTCTCTCACTCCAATTCTTCGTGGAGCACAAAAATTAGTCGTTTTCCATCTGTTACCCGCGATCTTACCGTAAAAACACCCGATCAAGTCTCGTTTTCAACTCTAAATCAGACAATCGAAAAAAGCCTTGAAACGCGACAATTTTGTCTCACGAAATTGAGCCAGTTTCTATCTATCGTCAGACTGAAAATAGTGAAACCAGAAACTGTAGCTTCCATCTCAGCTTCGCCAGCACCGTAAAAACTATGAGTGTGGACGAAATCTCTGATATAATGAACAAATCGCACAAAATATTACAGAACTTGGCGCTGAGATTATTTAATCCTCACGACCAGACTTTTTTCCAAGGAGGTATATGCAAGAAAAAGAACTTAAAAACCAGCCTAAGCCAGCGCATCATCATCAGTATTATCGCCGTATTGCTCTTCGTGTCAACCATCGCCATCTATGCTCTAATCGTATTGAATGGCGAGAAAAATAAAAGCCACCAGCTCCGTTAAGAAAGAAGAGCTTGCCGCCGTGACTAAGGAATTAACTGAAAAGCAAAAACAATTAAAAACCGCTTCCGAGAAGATGTCAAAGCAGTATTTTAATACTCTTAACTCTTTTCAGAAGTAGAGTTAAAAGCTTTATAATGCGGAAACTGTCCAAAAACGCCGGCCTTAAGGTTTATGATCTCAAGTCCAGCGACGGCGCTGAGATCACCGACGCCACAAAGTCTTACTACGCCTACTATATCGGTTCGGGTGCCCAGACGAGTCTGTCTTCGATTTCTTCTTCGATGATGCAAAAGAAGCCAACCGCACTTTAAGGAACCTCTCGCCGTCACTAATCCAGCCAGCCTGATTGCTGGTTGGTCCGAGGGAATTAAGGGTATGAAAATCGGCGCAGTACGTGAAGTCGACATCCCAGGTGCGCTCGCTTGTATGGTAATGATCGTGAAATTTGTGGCGCCAAAAACTCCCCTCTCAAGTTCATTATTCTTCCAATCAGTGTAATCGATGAATATGAAAACTCTAAACTCTGAATACAGTAGCTTTACAATAAATACCAGAAAATTCAAGCCGAAAATTAACGGTCTCGGCGCTTAGAAGAAATACTCCTGGAGGACCCAGGAGTATTTTTAACATAAAGCCCTATTGACAAAAAGCAGAAGTATTATATAATAAAAATGTCCTGTGACGAGTGCTTACAGGAAGTGTTATTTCCAAAACAAAGGGGAAAAATTATGTTTTGCTTCTAATTTTAACAAGTTTGTTGCTATTTGGCTTCTTCTGTTTCCGTTTCTTCTTCGGCTTCTTCGACTGTGTCGGTAAACCGATCATTAAAAAGTCGAGAGAGACTTGAGATGAGTTACAGAACGCGCTTTCCGAAGGCATTGTGCAGAGGTTTTGATCACGCAATCTTGATGACGAATGCCATCATCACAATACTCGGTTGGATGAGATACTGGGACGCGTACAGATTACCGTCTGTTATGTCCTTAGGCTGGTCCATAGTTTTATGTGGATCGCTGTGGTTTATCACATTTGCGTTTCTGACTCGTTCCATGATGGAGCAGTGTGTACTCTCTTTTGGAGCGTCTTTTTAAGATGTTCATTACGGAGAGATCCGCAAAGTTCAACAAACACCACTACCAGATCGACAGAACTGGCACTCTACATTACTCTTCCGATAAATGAATATCTTGGAAGAAAAACACGCAAGTCCCAAAAAGTCACAAAAGGTGAAAAGATCTAAAGGTTGTAGATATTCAGGCTGAGAAAAGACTGAACGTCAGACTTCAGGTCGTGAAGCAAAGTAATTTCTCTCTTCACAAAGCCCCACTTCGGTGGGGCTTTCACCTTTTTATACACTCGTCTTGTCGCTAATTATCCCATACCATTCGCGTAGTTTCTCTAAAATTTCTGGGTCGATTGGTCTTCCGTCGGCCCGTGTCCGTCTTTCGCCAAAGTTTCCAGATTATTTAAACTAGCAAAAGAAGCGTCCACTTTGTTTTTGATCCGCTCCAGGCGGTCGTCTTCCCAGAGTGAAAGTTCTGCAGCCGACAATGATTCCTTAAAATTGCGGCCTTTATAATGTAATAGTTTCGGTAGTCGCTCATCGACAAACTCGGGATGAAGATCACTAGGTCATTAATATCAGACGCTTGAATCTTGCGGCAAATTCGTCTCATCTCCATCCGGCAAAAAGCCATCATATAATCCCGCCTCCACGTCAAGAGATTTTCGGAAAATCACTCTCTTCATATAAGCTACGCATCCTTTCGGCAAAATCAGGATGTGCTAGTAAAATCCGCAAGTTCTTTTGTATCAATTCTTTTGTTAAGCCAATTTTTCCCAACCGGAAGTCCCCGAGGGTGCGGCGCCACAGGATCGTTTGATGCCTTCTCCGACACCGCAGTCAAGGACAGAGATCGGGGCCACCGCCGGGCATTTATTAAAACATAATTCCTTCACCGCCTCACCGAAAATCAAACCAGGTCTGGTATTCCTTACCGGCGCGACTGATTTTTAGTCTCTGGCACAAAATTCTTTTTCCGCCTCCAGCAATTCTTCGAGATTATATCTTAAATTAAAGACCAAAATATTACCATTCTTGCTGGGCGCCAGCGGAGAAGCCACGGAAGTATTCAAAAAATCTGAACTATAGCGACCAGAGGTATAAACAAATGGCTCAGGGTTTTGCAGGTTCACTAGCTTCTGCACCGCTTTTTATCGCGCATCTTCAAAAGATAATTAAAAATCTGCGGCTGCTTATCACGCAGTAGTCTAGCGAGTGAAATTGGCCTCCACATCCGAGAGTGCATCGTGCGCTTTTTCGTGAGCAATTTTTATTTAATTTTTGAGAGGAGCTCTAGCTTATTTACCGCTTTTTTTGTTCCGGTTTCAGAATCAATTTTGACTGGCCAAACAATACCTTCCGGCCTTAAAGCCCGCACCATTCTCACCACGTCGAGAAGATCCCAACGGCTACGCCCATCCTTCCACTGCCACTCGTATGGATCATAGAAATTCCGCCAGAATAAATATCGCATGTGTTCATCATCAAAGCGCACTGAGTTATAGCCGCAAACAATCTGTGTTTGGCGTAAAAATCTCCTCTGAAACCACTTTGCAGAAATCCGCTTTCAGAAAGTCCCGAAGCGACCGTCTCCTGCGGCAAAATATGAGTTACCATAATCGCATCTGGACTAGGTAAAGTATCATCGTTTAATTTACATTAAAAGATTCACAGAGCTCGCCAACTGGTTCCAGGCTGAAATTTGTGCGCTGTCCCGCAAATTGCATAATCCGATCTTCCGCGGGTTAATTCCCGATGTCTCAAGGTCATAAAAGATCCGGCTCACTTTCTCTGTCATAATCGGCCCTCCTCCACCACTTGCCTGATAGTATGCTGCCTGGTCCGGATCAAAACGTGATCCCATGACTCTATTATAGCAATAAATAAAATATCCAAAACTATGCTATTATTCAATTAAATATCATTAAATAAAATCCTCACGATAAATTTCTAAAGATAGATGGTGGCCAGTGTTTTAATGTAAAATGTACTATAATAATTGCAATGAATAAAATAAATATATTATCTCACCGGAGCCAACGGAAATCTCTCCGATAAGAAGGAGATGATAGAAAAAGCAGTAAAGTAGCCGGGGAATATGCTTTCCAGAAGCTTTTCAAAATAGACTGGGATATTGATGTTTTGGTTACCAACCGACTGCATGACATTCTAATTCCGGAGGATGGAGTAGGTGGATACACAAGAACCTCTGACTTCATTGAGTTTGCCTTGAATCAAGAAAAAGCCACTGAAAATCTAATTTCCCGAAATGTTGAGTCCATGAACTTTGCCATGCGGCGCGCTGGGGCAAAAATAATGAATGGATGACCTCACTATTTGATCGTATAATTAACGAAGGTATCGCAACTTACTTTGAAGCGGAATTTATAAAAATAGAAAACGAGAGAACGGTATTTATTCAAACAATCCTTGAACGTCCTGATGAAGAAAAACGATCCTGGGATCAGGTTCGTGATAGGCTAGACTCAACGAATATGGTTTACTATGGGATCTTCTTCACTGGCAGCAATAAGCTGCCGCGTTGGTCCGGCTATTCTCTAGGTTACTATCTTGTCAAGAAGTACCTTGAAAAACCGGCAAGACAATCGAAGAAGCATTTGCCGACAACTATGTAGATTTTAAATCTATCTTATAAAATAAAGAATATGAAGTCGGATCCTTAAAGACCAGTGTTGCACTTGAGGGTTAGGGTGGCGTCATACTTGTATAATCAAATATATGTTATAATATATACAACTAATCAAACGACTAGAGTACTTTCTTTTAATTCTAGTCCTGTCTCTTGTAAGGGGGTAACTTTCATGAAGAAACTGTATTTAGCACTTGTGACAATGGCGCTCGCTGCAACACTTGTAACCGGCTGGTAATATCACCGCAGGAACACCGACGACGCTGCATCCGAGAGCCGTGTGGACTTGCCGGCACCTTTTTGGTAGTAGTAAAGCCGCCAGAAAAGGTCGGGAGTCAGGCTGGATGATTATGTCACACCGTATAGCTCAAACGACGGTTCCACGAGATATAAGCTCTCACTCCAGGGTATCTCAACGATTATGGAGTGCGTAAGTCCAGACCTTCAATAATGATGATCAGACTATCCGCTTTGGTCTCAGATTCTTGAATGATACCATTGTTGGTCTGTCTTTCAGTCGTCACGCCTGAAATTTCGGACGATGCTTATGAGCTCACTGAAGTGGTTGTCACTGCAGGCAAGTCGGATTACAAGTTCACGAGTTACGATGCATTGAAAAATGCTTCAAGCTCGAAGACAAAGAATCTGGCGAGATGGTCAAGGACGTTTGACTATCATAATATACCTGGGGATGCCAATGAGAAATATCTGGCCAAGGCGGTTCGGGCATGAATATTTCCCGTTCCTTCTGGATTATAAAAACCAGGCATTCTATTTCTTCAACAGCAACCCGCTCTTTCTGCCGCTTTCCTTCGACTCTGGAATTCAAGAAGACGGTAGTTCCCGTATTTGGATCTCGAAAAGATCTCACTGAAAAAGGATCCGTTCAAGGATGCAGACTTCAACTAAGGACTAGTACTAGAATCAGAGGCTCTCTTCGGAGAGCCTTTTGGTATTTAAAATGCTCTTTTTAGCCTCCGTAGTGTCGGGCGTACTAGTGTCGGCTATGCCGATCTTAAATTGTGCCAAGCTAACATCCTCCTCTAATCCGCTGGATTTTTGGCCAAAATATGCTAGAATATACCAACTTTGATATATTAACTTTGAAAAATAACTTCAAGAAAAACTTTTGAGAGAGGCTAATTTTAGAAAAGGGGAATGATGAACGAAGAGCATAAGGGTGTTTATTGTCCGAAGGGGGAATCAAAATGGGAGCGGATCCGCCGATAATTTGCATGTACAGGTGCGTGGAGCTAGGCAGCACAACCTCAAAAATATCGACCTCGACATCCCACGCACCGATAAGCTTGTTGTCATCACTGGTCTTTCCGGTTCTGGCAAATCCAGCCTCGCTTTTGATACCATCTATGCTGAAGGCCAGAGGCGTTACGTTGAATCTCTCCTCTTATGCTAGGATGTTTCTCGGTGTGATGGATAAGCCTGATTTTTGACACCATCACCGGCCTCTCGCCAGCTATTTCGATCGACCAAAATCCACTTCAAGAAACCCTCGCTCCACCGTCGCCACCGTCACCGAAGTTTACGATTATCTTCGTCTCCTCTTTGCTCGTGTTGGTATACCGCATTGTCCAATTTGTCATCGTGAAGTTTCTCGCCGTCGGTTGAGGATATCGTTAATGAAGTCATGAAACCACCGCTCGGCTCGTAAATCATGCTGCTCGCCCCCTGGTCCAGCAGAAAAAGGTGAGTTCCAACATATTTCTGAGCAATATCTCCAAAAAGGCTTTTCTCGCGTGCGTGTTGATGGTATTGTCTATGCGCTTGATGAATTTCCAGAACTTGAAAAACAGGAGCGTCACAACATCGAACTAGTCGTCGACCGTTTTATCCTTAGCACTGAACTTTATTCTCGTATTTCCAGCTCGATTGAGCAGGCCTCAGATCTTGGTCGAGGGAATTATTCAGCTTCTCAAGATTAACGACAATAGCTCAACCATCGAAGGTAAATCTCTAGGTACTCAAAATACGGAGGTCCTCACTCTACTCCCAGCGTTACGCCTGTCCAGTCCATCCAGACGAATTAATCCCAGAGCTTGAACCAAGACTGTTTTTCCTTCAATGCCCACAAAGGTGCCTGTCCAACTCTACTGGTCTCGGCACCCGCATGAAATTGACCCTAATCTCGTTTTCAATAATAATCTCACGATTGCCGAAGGTGGCATCCGTCCCTTCAATCGTGTTCAAAAGTGATTCATGGTGGCTAAAACGCCTCACTGCCGTTGCTAATCGTCACGGTTTCTCTGTCCATACTCCGATTGGTGAACTCACTGCAGCCCAGAAACATCTCATTCTCTATGGCACAGGAGACGAAAAATACCAGATTAAAATTTCTGGTTCCGGCAAGTGGCAGGAAGGTGCAACCTATGAATCAGTGTATGAAGGTGTGATTCCGACCCTTGAACGTCGTCATCGCGAAACCGATTCTGATTTTTATGCGCAAAGATATTGAGCGTTTTTATGCGTGTGCGTGAGTGTCAGACCTGTCATGGTGCTAGATTAAAACCTGTGGTGCTCGCCATCACGATTCACGGCTTGAATATTGTCGATATGTAATCTCGATGTTGATTCAACAATCGAGGTGCTTTCTCAGGATCTCGGCTTTTCCCGAAGCTGAAACTCTCATCGCGAAACCAATCCTTAAAGTCATCAAAGAACGTGTCAAATTCATGCAGGATGTCGGTCTCGGTTATCTCGAGCTTGGTCGTTCCGCCAATACGCTTTCTGGTGGCGAGGCGCAGCGCATCCGTCTGGCCACTCAAAATCGGTTCTGGTTTGCAAGGCGTTTTATATGTGCTGGATGAGCCATCAATCGGTCTACATCAGCGTGACAACGATAAATTAATTGCCACCTTAAAACATCTGCGTGATCTCAAAAACACCGTCTTAGTAGTCGAGCATGATGAGGATACAATGTTGAATTCAGACTATCTCATCGATATTGGTCCAGGCGCTCACTCAGTGGTGGTAATGTTGTTGCGGCTGGTACACCAGAAGAAATCATGCAGGATCAAAACTCTTTGACCGGCCAGTATCTCAGTGGTAAAAAGAAAATCAGCGTACCGAAAAAACGTCGTCAACCAAAAGCCGGTAAGGAACTCGTTGTGGTGGGTGCTAGGAAAATAACCTTAAAACTATTGATGTGCATTTTCCACTTGGCGTGATGACTGTAGTTTCTGGGGTTTCCGGTTCTGGTAAATCCACTCTCGTAAATGAAATTCTCGCCAATGAATTGCTTGCCAGACTTCACCGTGCTCAAACCGTGCCACGTGAACATACTCGCATTGACGGCATTGAAAATCTGGATAAATGTATTGTGATCGATCAGGTCCAATTGGTCGCACCCTCGCTCGAATCCAGCCACCTATACTGGTGTCTTCACTGCCATCCGTGAACTTTTTGCCGCTCAACCTGAGGCTGAAATTCGCGGCTATAAAGCTGGACGTTTTCAGTTTTAATGTCAAAGGTGGACGCTGTGAAACCCGCCAGGGTGATGGTGTGAATAAAATCGAGATGCATTTTCTTCCGGATGTTTATGTTACCCGTCCAACCCTGTCATGGTAAGCGCTATAATCGTGAAGCACTAGAGGTAAAATATAAAAGGCAAGGATATTTCCGACGTTCTCAATATGACCATAGATGAGGCGGTCGAGTTTTTGAAAATATCCCAGCCATCGTGAATAAATTAAAACCATCCAGGAGGTCGGCCTAGGCCATCTGTCCCGGCCAGTCCGCCACCACCTTCTCTGGTGGTGAGGCACAGCGCATCAAAATTGCCACTGAACTCTCTCGTCGCAGCACTGGTAAAACTCTCTACATCCTCGATGAGCCAACCACTGGTCTGCACACTGATGACGTTAAACGTCTCTTGCAAATTCTTAGCCGTCTAGTTGACGGTGGTAATATATGATTATTATCGAGCACAATCTTCATGTGATTAAGTCTGCCGACTGGGTAATTGACATGGGTCCAGAAGGTGGTCAGCACGGTGGTCTAGTGATCGCCGAAGGAACACCAGAACAACTAGCTAAGCGCGACGACACGCCAACTGGTAAATTCCTCCGTGAGGCTCTTAAGAATTTTAAATTTCTTAAGGAATTCCTAGCTCAAACTTGAAAATCTCTTATTTTCATTGCTTCACAAGTTTCTTGCAACTGAATCAAGTACTGCCTGGCGGCTGAATATTTTTAATCGTCACACTTCCACGCTACTAGCGCTGGGTCGGCCAGTGCTCGCCCAAAAGAGAACGATAGGTGAAATTGTCCATGATTCAATCTCATGATTTCGCGTAGATTCTCTGTGGCCTGCTTTGGAGTTTGTCCACCAGAAAGAAATACTACTCCGCCAATTTCTGCTGGCACAGCCTCTTTCAAAAAGCTGCATCGTATATTTTGCAGTTTCGAAGGCAAGTTTGTTTTATCATAAATCATGTTGATTTTCAGAATCACATTTTTAATATCAATACCTGATTTTTCTAATTTAGAAAATAATGCCACTAGGACCTTCTTTGTATTCACAAAAATACTGCGATATTTTTGCATCTTCATTAAATAAAACTTCTGGCTCTATAATCGGTATCATTCTCGTGGTTTAATATAATTTCGGCATACTTCACTAAATCACTTTGTGTTTTGTTCAACCACCGCATCCGAGCACTTTTCGCCGTTATTTGTCTGAAAAATCGTACGCCATTTCGCAAAACGCAATCCCCTGCTCAAAATAACTTTTTGCCCTACATTCTAAGTCATCAAGTCCACGCGTACTGAATTGATTCTTGAAATCAGGAATTTCTAATAAGTCCAAGGTCAGCCCTTCACCCAGGTAATACCCTTGCGCAGTTAAGAATTTCGGGATAGTCTGTCCGTTCGGTAGCTTCTGCAGGATGGTTTCTTGTGACAAAGATTACCCTGTTCAAAAACTTTGCCAAATTTGGAGTTGTTACTAAAAATTTCACGATATTTTTGCTCGTCGCCATTGAATCAGGAAGATCTAACTCAGAAGTTTCTGCTCATAGTCTTTTTCGATTCGTCAATCGCTAAGATTCCTCGCCCATCAGCCGATAACGATTTTGCGTAGCGTTAATTCATCTTTCTTTTCAGAGATCTCGCACTTTCTTATACAATTGATCGAGTTTAAGGTTTTTCCCAAACTAGCATACTGGAGATTCAGTTTTGCGAAAACGCATTGCTCGTTCAAGATTCCAGCCGGTCGAAAGTGCCGCTAAAATTGTGGCCACCGCTCCGGAATAAATTGATAAGGTGTGATGTTTCGACTTATCTCGGTCTCATAACCTGAGATTTGTCTCTCCCAAATTTTCAAGATATTTTCATTCAGTGGATTGAGCTACCTCCGACCTAATTAATTCAGGTGACCCGGACCGCGAGCTCTGGTCTTGTTTTATCCGGTGTTTTCAATTCATCAAGCGTCTGTCCACTAAAGAATAAAATATTTGCACGTTGTACTAATTCGCCGAGTAGTTGATGGGCGCTAAAAATCGTCAGTCTAGCCAGAAGCTTTCTAATTTAACTCCTGTAAAATCGCTACCTTAACGCCAGGATTCATTTTTGTGCCAAGCTTAATATTTGTTTTAAGTTTGACGTATTTAATCTGGCCGAGCGTCAATAAATAACCAATCCGGTGTAGTCTCAGGCTTTAAAATACACTAGGTTTAGCATATTTTAGAGGTTAGGTATTTGACCGACTTTCCGCTCTTTATGATATATCGAGTATCGGCCACATCTCCGGCGAATTCAGTTTGAATTCTAAAGTTCTGAAAACCTCTTCCGCAATATTTGCCCCGCTTCGCACAATCATGTGGTTTTTATAGAAAAGTGATTCCTCATCAAGCGTGGTTTCCAAAACTTTTTGCTGATTCCCTGTCCGTCTCAAATAAATTTGCTTCAAAATCAAGGGTAGATATCTTTTAATTATATTGCCCACGATCAATATATTCATAGACTCATTTTAGCATATAGGTCCATCGCGGGACCTATTTTTACTTAACTATTTAGCGAACTTCTACGCGAACACGTGGTAACGAACGACCAGAGAAATGGGTTTTTTAGCCTCACAAAAGTGACTACACCATCTTTTGCAGCGTGAATAGTGAAGTTACGGGAGATGTAAGTACCACCGGCGATTTTGGTGCTACCAGTTTGGCGAACCAAACTCTCACCACAGCGTACTCTTTTGACCAGCGTTTTTACACCAAGGCGTTGGCCAGCGTTGTTGTGGACATTCTCGCGGTTCCACCAGCTTTAACATGTGACATATTTTTAGCTTATCTTTTCCTTATTACTATTATTTCTCGAGCCACAATCTGACCTTCCCTGATAGTAGAGTAAACCGATTGACTCAAGTCTTGAAACTTTTTCAAAATTATATCCCATCTCTTGAATTTCGTCCAAGAATGTTTAGTCCGGCGTATTTGCCATTCTCTCTCAGCCAGGCTGGAAGCGCCATCACTATTGTGTGTTCTGATTTTATTTGCGGGTGATATTTTTAGAAATCCACCGTAATCTCCTTACACTTCGCTTTTTCAGTCTTGAATTTTATATCAACTGGCGGCTTAGACATTGGTGCACCGAGGTAACCTTCCAAAAAGCTACGGCGTCAATCTCTCCTCCCAAGTAAAATTAGTGGCATTCCCACTGAAATCGCATTAAGCATATCTGGTCTCAGAATAAGATCTGGAAGAATCTTAAAACGTTTCTGATTGCGCTCATTAAAAAGCCAGCTCAGGTTCTTTTTCGAATATTCCACCATGCGCTCATTCAGATCCGTTCCATATGGTACATATCCCATGATGGCCGCTTCGCAATACCACGCCAGTTCCGCAAAATGGATCAAGCACTCTTGCTCCTTCCGGTAATTTACCACATAGATTAATTAAGATCTGTGCAAGTTTTGGTGCAGCATTCCAACTTTGCGTCTCTGGCTGGTCGCGCCTGATCGCGCTCGGTGTAGGCAGTGAGATTTTTTGTGTACCGAGGCTCAGGTATATCTCGTGGTCGATTAAGAAAAATTTCAAAAACACCCAGCCTTTTTCACCTTAATTATGTATGTGCGTGCAGTTTAAGAAATCTCGGCCTGTTACTCGTGATTACCCGAACACTGCCCCACTCTAGCTAAATTACGCTTTTAGCTCCATACTTTTTGTTTGCTAGGTCCAGACTTTTTCTGTTTAGAAAAATCTGAAATACCTAAAGTACATTTTTACCTTCCGATGCGCGGTAGCTAAAAATTTAGCTAATTTTACTAAAATCTGTATCAAAAACCTGCTGTTTCAGGCTACCACCGAGACGATTGATGTCCGGTGATATATTTTCTTCACCATCTTCGTTAATTTCTCAAAAGAAAACTAGCTTCTTGCCGACTAGTCTCGCCGCATTGTCGTAAAGTGCCTGGATTTTCCGGCCAGGAAATTAAAGGTTGACGTCCTGCAATTGCTACATATTTCATGTATCAATTATATCAAACAAACCACTATCTAATAAAACACTGTGTCGCAAAATCGTATGCTGCATAATATTAGGGATATGTTTATTCTTAGTCTAATCACTTCCGCTCGTGGCTTTTTGTTGTCTGGGGCGCCTGGGGACCAAAATTACTGCTGCTGCCAACTGTATTTTTGGGAGGACACTGTATTGAAGGCGGCGAGTTTAGTATCAATCTTTTAATCGTCGTTCTGCTCATCCCAGAACAACTCTTCATGTACTACTGTGCTGGTAAGATCTTCTTTGCCTACATGGCTGGCAAACAGAAAGCTGAAGGTAAAAGAGGGAAGAAGTCCAGAAAATCTCAACTTGGGAGCTGGCTCGTATCTTTTGAGCTCAACTACGTCAATCACGCCATTCCATCCGGTAGTATCGTGGGCTCACAGCATCACTTGACATATGTCTAAAAACTACGGTGCCACTGCTGGTCAGGTGAGCTTCATGTATCTTTTCACGCTATTTCATCACCATCCTCACTGCAAATCAGACTTCCAGACAATTTCTTTTGCAATCATCTTCCTCCTAGTAACTGGGCAGCGTACCAAAATGGCGCACTGGATGGTCTCAGACCGTCGGTGCTAAGAGTGTTGGTATTGTGCCGCCATGGCTATTCTATTACTGCCATCGTTTCCAAGCAAGAAAATGATCAACAAATGGGCCGCCAAGAAAATAACCTCACCATTAAATGGTGTTGTTAAGCGTGTCACTTTCGGCAGAGAAGCGCTTGATTTTGATAAGGCCAATCAATGTGCGTCCTCGATCTTCATGATGACCTCATTACCGCCAAAGGACACTACTTATTCAGCCTTTCAATCGGGCTTCCTTCTAACTTCCTTGAGATTGCTACCTATGAGATCGTCGCGCTCTCACTTGGCCATGGCGAAATCTTCTTCCCATCAAATCATGGTCGCTCGACGCTCGGCTCTCCGTCAGTGCTGTTCTCCCTACCCCTGAGTGGTGTTGGTGGTTATGAAGGCCCAATGATCACAGTTATGTGTGTTCTTGGTACTAACCTCGCAGTTGCCAGTACCGTGGTTATCGTCACTCGTGTGATCGTGCTGCTCAATACCATTGCTTTCAGGTTACGGCTTCTATCAAAACGCCATCTCTAAGATTGGCCAGCCGACAAGCGAAAGTTTTGAAGCTGCCACCAGCAGAGAAATAATGTCAGAAGCTCCAAAATTCACCGTTAGCCAGTTTGTTGCCGTCTCACTAACCAGGTGCTAGAAAACTGGCCCTCGGTGATGATGGTGGTTTATGGCGAGTGTTACTAGTAGCTTTAAAATAAACCAGGGCAAAGTGGATTTTCTTCGACCTTAAAGATGCCGAATCATCGGTCGAGATGTTTCGGAAGTGACTGTGCGTCTACTCAACTAGGAAATTTTTCCTCTTGAAGATGCAGGTATGAAAATCGCCATACAGGCTGCAGCATCTTTGACTTTGGTGTAAATTCAGTCTCTTACCGATTAAACGTTTTCATCCACTTGGTGTGAAGGTAGTCCCAGCTGCAATTGCTTAAGTCCAAGTTGCGGAAAGAAGATCTCTTTGATCCAGGCAAAACGCAATCTTGCGAATTTTGAGCGCAGTGGTGTAATTTCTCCCACCCAGGCTGCCAGGTTATGCTGATTTTATTTACCATTAATGAGCGTTGGGAGAGCTGAAAGGAATTCAGCTGCTCACACTCAGCGTGCAGGCATACCGGCAGTGGACCGAAATTATTCGCGCCATAGAATATATGCGAACCAGTTTTCACCGATTTGCCGGAGTTGTCGCTATCCAGTTCGTGGTGGTGGTCTTCTAAGGATGATCTTTTGTAATTTTAACGATGAAAAGCTTGTCCGGCGCCGTTGCGGCCATAGTCGCATTCCAATTATCGCAGGATAGGCCGCGAAATCGATCAGAACTAGGCTGATCTTTGCCGCAGACTTTGCCGCTTCTACTCCAGCAATGCCGCACAATTCTTAACGCGACTGCTCGTCAGGGCTGAAATTCATTCTCTCAAACTCCACGTCAATCGCATCAATCAGCAAATTAAGACAAAATCTCAGCTCAAAGAGCAAGGACTAAGCGAACAGTTAGTGTCCGTTCGCGCAAATTAAATAACATGATTGAGCTTGAGCTTCCAGAAAATTAGACAAAAAGCACAGGTTATTGAGGAACCTCAATCCAGCCATCATTTTAAAACGTGGCTATGCAATTGTTCGGGGTGATATTAAACCAGATTCGATAATCAATATTGAAACCAAGTCAGAAAATGTGGAAAGCAAAAATTCTAAAGAAATTACTGAAAAGCAAGAAGTATAGAATCTAAAAATATTAAAGAATCTAAAGACATCAAAAGAATTATAAAGTGAGGAAGATATGAAAAAGGAAAAAGACTAGCACAGAAAAACTAACCATTAATCAGAAACTTGGAGCAACTTGACCAGCAGATTGAGTGGTTTTTATGGAAAGATTTTTCTCTAGAACAGGCCGCCGAGAAATACCAAGCCGCAGCTACTGCCGCAAAGAGATTGAATCTGACCTTAGTGAAATCAAGAATCAAATTGAAATCATTGATCGCGATTTTAGTAAGGAATAAAGGTCTTTCACTGTAAAAACTTTACATAATCATAAGTAAAATAGAGATATATGGATAATCAGGGGTTCGAATAATTTTAATAATAATCAAGGTGGGCTGCGCTCGACGCAAATTTTGGAACCAAATCCGGAACTCGAGTCTCAGGGTTTCAGTCTCAAAAGCACACAACCACAGGATTTCAGACGCAAGGTTATCAGTCGCAAAGCCTTGCATTCTCAATCTTCACAATATCAAACTCACAATCTCAAGCTTTTCAACCTCAAAATTTTTGCAGACTCAAAATTTTCAGTCATTAGCACAATCAAACAGTTTCAAACTGCTCCAGTTAATAATTTCCAGTCTTCAGCCAGCGCCAACACAAATAATCTCTTGAATAAAAAGATTTTAACTATGATGACCGACGAGGAGAAAAAGAGGCGGAGCGAATCGCGCGTGCCAAAAACCGTGTTGATCTCTTTAAAAAACCATCGGTCTCATCGTCGTTTCTCTCCTTGCCGTCCTCTTCATCGGTCTCTTCATTTGGATGACTCTCAAATGGGCGAAGCGAGACACTAATGTCAAGGAAAAATTGATGTTGCAGTAGCAGAGGCGAAGAACCAATTGCAGGCAAAACTTGAGAACGAGTTTGCCGAAAAAGAACAATATCCATTCTTGACCTTTTCTGGTCCTGCCGACTTTTGGTTCACTTACTTTCGAATATCCAAAAACTGGAGTGTTTATATTCCTGATGATGCCAGCCGTGGTGGTGAATTTAACGCTTATCTCAATCCTGGTCAGGTTAACGTCGTTTCCGATACCGCAATCATGGCTCTCGAGTCTCTATCCGCACTGAACAAATCGATAGTGTGCTTGAGGATTACAAACGTAAAGTACAAGATATGGTGAAATGACCGTCGCATCTAAAGAGTGGTTAATAACAGTGAATGTTAATGTCTTCACCGGGAAACTCGACAACGACTATCAGGGGAATTGTCTGTATCTTCAAAAATTCGTGATAAAACCGCTATCTTACGCACCGATTCCAGCAACGTCTTCCGTGAAAAACTCAGAAAATTCTTTCGACCATCCGCTTCAATAGCTAATCTGATATCATCCCGCTGCGACGGCGAAATCTTAGACACAAAACTATTAAAACTCCGACTTCTCTGCTATAATTTAATTATGTTAAGTGAGGTCGGAGGTTTAGCTATTGCTGCGCATGAGCTGAAAAAGCCCTCTTGCTGTTATCGCCAACTTGCGCTCTCAATGGACTTTGCTGAAGATTCACGGCTTGAACTCCGAGCAGACTCGTGATGAACTTTGTAACAATCTCTGAGCGTGCGCTGTCAGGTGAATGATCTCACTAAGGTCGCTGGGCTCGAAGATGGGCTCTTCTATGGAGCCAGACTCTCGGTGCGTCACATCTGTGACCATGTCCTCACTGAGCTTCGTCCATGTTTTGCAAGCAACCATGTAGATCTCGAAGCAGTTTATAAAAGTCGAACTGACTTAGTTATTGTCTAATCCGGATCTATTATTTAGTATTATTTACAATTTTGCACCAATGCCGTGCATTATTCCACCCCGAGACTGAATCAAACTTTCAATTTCTGATTGCGGTGAGATGGTCGAGGTGGCGGTACGTGATTTTTGGTCGGCTCTCCCTACTAAGGTCTGGCAAGAAATTCGGGACGGACTGAATCAACTGACTCGCATCAGTATGCGTCCAGGAAGTTCCGGCCTCGGTCTCTATATTGCCTCAAAATTCTCTAAATACATGCAGGCAGAAGTAGCGCCGTGTGCCACCGCGATGGTACTGCTGAACACATCCCAGCCTCCCCGTCAGGTCATCGCCTTCAGTTTTTAATACGAGATTATTATGCAGATTGAATCCTTCCCAAACCCCAGCCAGAAACTAAAAAGCGAATCACTTGAATATTCTCGAGGCCATTGTCTGCGGGCTTTTCTCAGGCAACTTCGCCAGAAACTCTTCCGGAGTCTACCGTTAGTACCTTCGAAAACGCCATTGATGCTATCAACGCAGTGCCAGATGGTTGCGCACCACCCTCAGTTATTATTCTCGACGTCCTTCTGACCGGTCCGGACGGCTTCACTTTTAAATGAAATCGCTTCTTATTCGGACCTTTTCAAATATCCCAATTATTATCGTTTCCTCTCTGAATTTTTCCCATACAAACCCTTGAAAGCTACAATGAGAAGGATTCCCATAAGGCCACCATGACGCCGCAGGATTTACCGGCAGCAATTTCAGAAATTCTCTGTTAAGATTGAGTTGCCAAAAAGGTAATCTCATCCCAAAAACCACACAGCCGGCTGCGCCAAGAAGGGCCCCAAAAGTTCAATCGAGAAAAAGGAAAAATAAAAATGGCGAGATAGTTAAAACCGAGGCCATCGTCCTAAAAAGAGTTAATTACAATGAAGGTGACCGTATTGTGACTTTTTTAACGCCAGACGGTCGCGTTTCTGGTATTGCTAAGGGGGCGCGTCGAGAAAAATCAAAATTGGCTGGTGGAATTGAAATGTTTTGTTTATCAAAAATCAGTGGTCCATCAGCGCGATACGAAAAAAGACCGAATCCGAATCTGAGCAGTTTTGGCGTCCTCACTTCTGCCAAAGCGATAGAATTTTATCAAAACATTATTTCCGATCTAGAAAACCTTGAGACTTGCCTCAAACTTTCTCAAAGCAAGATCAGTCGAATTACTCACCACATCAGTTCTGCTGAACTTTTTTCACTCACCCGCCAAACACTCTATTACCTCAATCAATTCTATCTCGATCAAAATAGACGCGCAACTCATTTCGATTTATTTTTCAAACTAAATCTCGCCAAAATCAGCGGGGAAGAAATTAATGTATTTTATGACAGTAATAATCAAAAGCTTGAGGTCGAATGCCACTACGACTGGGATGATTTTGAAAAAGTCTTTGATTAGGCGCCCGGATCAATCCGGTAGTATTGACCAAAACGTCATTAAAAATTCTGCGACTCATTCTTAGCACTAATCTTGGTGTCGTCCTCAAAATCAAGAACCTTACACCTTTTCTTCCGATGCTATCCCATATTGCTGCCTGAAATGCTATAATAGACAGAAATAACAGGGAGCAAAATATGGCAAAAACTCGAAGATAGTACGTTAGTCTATGTAAACGTCGCGGATTTATTTTTCAGGGCTCCGATGTTTATGGTGGTATACAGGTACTTCGGGATTTTGGTCCACTCGGTGTCGCTCTTAAACGCAAAATTATGCAAACTTGGTGGAAATACTGGGTTGATGATCGTGAAGATATGCTCGGTGTCGATGCTGCTATTATTATGAATCCAAAAACTTGGGTTTGCTTCGGGCATGCTGCAACTTTTTCTGATCCACTAGTCGAGATGTAATGAATGTCATGGGCGCTTCCGTGCGGATAAGTTAGCTAAAACCGCTCAGAAGACACGACCTCTCGACCAATATTACGCGTGATGAATTACATGAAGGCCGGCATTAAGTGTCCAACCTGTGGCAAAATCAACTGGGGCGAGGTTAAACAATTCAATATGATGTTCGAAACTCACGTTGGTGCAGTTTCCGATGAGACCTCTGTCGCCTACCTCCGTCCTGAGACCGCCCAGGAATCTTCACTAATTATAAAAATGTCGTCGACAATATCTATCCAGACCTACCTTTTGGTCTTGCTCAGCAAGGTAAGGCTTTTCGTAATGAGATTTCTCCACGCGACTTTATCTTCCCGCTGTCGTGAACTTGAGCAGATGGAGATTGAGTACTTTGTCCACCCAAACGACTGAGACGTATCTTTGAAGATCTACTTAAAGATATTCATGTCTTTCTTGAAAAAGTGATGCAGCTTCCTGAACATATGATCCATGAATACGAGGTCCCAGCCGAGGATCGCGCACACTATTCAAAGCGCACAGTTGATGTCGAATTTGATTTTCCAATCGGATCCGAGGAATTGATGGGTCTAGCTTATCGACTACTGATTTTGATCTTCAAAATGTCGCTCGCGCCTCTGGTAAAAACATGGAATACCGCGATAAAGAAACCGGCGAAAGTTTTGTACCACATGTGATCGAGCCATCTTTTTGGCTGTGGAGCGTCTTGTGATGATGGCGGTTCTTTCTGCCGCCTATCATGAAGATGAAGTGAATGGCGAAAAGCGTGTCTTCTTAAAACTTCCTGAAGGATTTCGCGCCATTCCGCTTCTGTGTTTCACCCATACAAGAACAAACCAGAATTAGTTGAGAAGGCTCAGCAGGTATGCAAACCTTGCGCAAGAAGTATGGCAATGTTACTTGGGATGACTCTGGTAATATTGGTAAACGTTACCGCAAGACAGGATGAAATTGGTACGCATAAAATGTGTAGTAATCGATTTTGATACGCTCGAAGATGATACTGTGACTGTCCGAAATCGTGATACCTTAAAGCAAGTTCATGTGTAAAAATCGCTGATTTATAAGATGGCGGATTCTGATGGAAAATACTCCCGGTAAGTTTCTTAGAATTAAAAAGCAGGCCCAGAAAACAAAGCAAACATACAAAACAACTAATTTTTCATGTGCCCTCCATGTTCTACCAAGACTCTTTCGTCAGACGAAATTTTTCTAGCCCCATTTCTTTTCATGTTTCTTCATCTTCGGTTTTCTCCTCAATTTCTTTGCTTCCGGCACTGCAAACTGGCAACTTTTTCAGCTCTCCAATCTCCGCGGCAAAGTGGTTTTGATCCTCGATACGTTTCTTGCTGTAGTGGGGGTCGGTCGAACTTAGCCCGATTTTTCTATCTTACCGAGTCTCAATCTTGTGCAGTCCACGCTGGTTGGTCTCCTCTTCTTTATTCTAAATTTCCGCAAACAATCCTCCCGGATGAACTCCAACGCACTGGCATTATCGCAGTTTCTTCCTCCCTAAGTTCCGGCTGTCCAACCTGTGGCACCGCTTTTGCTTGCTCCTGTCATTATTTCCATCCTTGGCTCCTCTGGACTTGCTCTAGTTGGCACATTTCCGCCGATCTTAAATTCTATCTCTCTCCTACTCGCCCTTTTTCGTCTTTAAGAAAATCGGTTACGAGGCTTATATTATCGTCGAAGATGAAAAATACCGTACAAAATCTCAGGAAAAAGCTACAGCAAGGAGGCAAATGAATAAGCTCAATCAAAACCGATTTTTCTGGATCCGATTTTTCTGATCCTAAAAAGTTTCTGTCACGCTCACTAATAGTCTCCTTGGCCGTCTCGTTCGTTTTCTCGGTAATTTTTATTATCGTCATCCTCTTTCTCCATCGCACTCACTTCTGCCCCAAAAATCAAGATCTGAGTGGTATTCGTGATGAACGCACAATCTTGCGTAATAGCTAAAATCATTACATTATGATGACCACATCATGTGTCCATATTGCGACGTCTTCTCGTCTTGACATGGAAAATCAGGAAAATTCGACAAATACTTAAGGATCATGATATTGTCTTTTGAGGTTCGCGTCACGGATTTTCTATGAGAACAACATGGATAAGCGCGGCTTTTTCAAGGATGGGAGCTGAGGCTGTGCCTGTGCCACCGATCAGAACCGTTTCTGGGACTATTACCATCAGGCCATTCGTCGTCTCTGGCAGGATTACCACAGCAAGGGGATTGGTTCTTCAAAAATGCTCTCGCCATCAAAGATCTCACTCCGCCTATTGGGAGAGTATCGCGAGCGACGTGAAAGCTTGACAATTCTTTTAAATCTTGTCTTTCTGAACATAAAAATGCTCTCGAGACTGTCCAGCAAAAATACCATGGATGCTACCACCCTAATGTTGCGTCTATAATCTTGGTGGCATGCCAAGTTTTAAGTTTAATAATTTCACATCTTCAGGCTTTGACACTAACTGGGATTATAGCTACGTCGAGCGTTATCTCGCTGCCGGACTGGACAAGAATCTCAAATAAGATCTTCTGAGAGAATAATCTTCTAGATAAGATCTTCTAGATAATAATCTTTTTGGCCTCAAACAGTACAGTCGGTACCTTTGGTGGTGGTGTAAAATCTGTGGGGTTTCAGTGGCAGACGAATCTTCGTCGCATAATCTTCTGTAAGTAGTCGCCCTAGTTGGCTCGTATAATGTCTCTCGGTAATAATTAATTTAAGCGCCAGTTGTTTTGCAAGATTAAATAAATGGCCTCTGGTCGACGATGGGGCTTCGCCTTCTTTTTGCAAATTTTTCCATCCAGGTTTTCTAAGTTAAGCAGCTTATAAAAAGACCTCAGCCGACAGGAAAACGGGGGATTAGCAAAAACTTTGTATGGCTCGTCCGGAAGCTTCATTTCATGAAAAATCTCCTTCAAAAACTTCAACATTGGTAATATTTTGCCTTGTAAGATTTTCTCTTAGTCGCTTTGCAGTCTCCGCATCTTTTTCGACTGCAATTACTTTCTTGCAACGCTTAGCCAGCGCAGAGGTAATTACGCCTGAACCTGCCCCAATATCAATCACAAGATCACGCTTCTTTATGTTTGAATGTCAATCAAGAATAATGCCAGCTTCGGACTTCTTAGAAAATTTCTGATCTAAACGAAAATTACGCATCGGTTTGCCACTGCTTTTGTCTAAAAGTTTTATTAAATTTTCACTAGTAGCTCGTTCTGTTCAATCTGTGAGCGGATCAAAGACTCCGTAAGTTTTCCAAACCTCAGAAATCACCTTCTTCTTTTTCTTTTGGTGTGTTTATGAATTCTTTTTAAAATCTTTTGGGGCTAAAGTGCTTCCCTCAAGCATTAGTTCAATCGGAGTTATTTAAAATTCACCGATGCAAAAATCTCAAACATCCATTAATAAAAAGTTTTCACCTCTTCCTGACTAGCCGTCGTGCATCATTATTGATCGTACGATTAATCATATCGCTACAGCTTGGTGGTTTTGAACGCACAAATTTATTGCCATCCACCTGCCAGGAATAAATATCTGTTGGTATAGATTTTTGCGATACTTAAAACGATTGTCAGCCCCTCGCGGTGTTCAAATAAACGCTCAATCACCGATTCCTGTGAGGACAAAACTATCGATTTTTCAAGCACCTGCACCGGTCCAGTATCCTGGTCGACTAAATCCTTACGTATTCCCGGACCGTCATAGTTATAGACTGCCTGGATTTTCTCCTGGACCCCATCAGAGGCATGGATAGCTGCAAAAATCGCAACATTTCCCACCCTTTGAATGACCCATACCAAGGTATAGTTTTTCCAGAAAACACGGCTGATCCTCTTTAGGTACTCTAGGGCTTCAATCTGGGCTGAATTTTATCTAAAACAGCCATATTAAAATCCTCTTTCCAACCGGTAATCGAGCTATCGGTGCCAAGAAGCACAGCGAATATGCTCCTGAAAATTCATATGAATGGTATTGCGGAAGATCTGTTTCTCAAGATTCTTGTCGTCATTTCGCTCAAAGTGGCTGACCCGCATTTTTGCAAAACGCTTTGTATGTCTAAGTGACTTAATGTATTCCTCGATCATCTGGCCAGCAGAAATCCTCGCTAGCTAAAGACTCATAGCAATGGATCCGATCGTCTCAAAAAGCTCCTTATCTTAATCTTAAGGGAACGGCAAATATGAAAAGCACGCCAAAATTAATTGGTCTGCCTCTCCGAAGGCGCCTCTTTTTGAGATCTTTTTTGCCATGTCTCTCAAATAATCGCAAATATTTGCCATAACTATGTTTATATTATATCAAAAGTCCTAGAAATCTCGGAAGATAGAAGGTTAAAAATAAGAGCCAAAATAAGACCAAGCCAAAATAAGACCAAAGAAAACTAAAAGAAAAACCCGCCGAAGCGGGTAGATTGTCTTTTATCAGTATTACCTGTGATTATGTAGCATTGTCTGTAATGGCTTAGATGATTTTCTGAGTATCAGTTCTTCTCACGTAATCCAGAAGACTTAAGAAATTCTCGTCATCTTGATACAGACTCTTGTCCCACTCGTACCAGATGTCAAAAGCGGTTTCGGCACCGTTTCTTGCCATTTCCTGAATTTTGGAGCTTCGAAAAACTACATTGTCATCCTGCTCATCGAGCGGGTGTTGACGTCCCATATCTTGATAAACCTTAGCCTGAATGTCAGCCTCAAGTTTGTCGCAATGGTAGGCAAAAACCGCCTCACGAGTCTCTTTCTGGTCAAACTCCTCAGAAGATCGTAGTATACCTCATTTTTCTGCAAGTCACCGAGAACTTCTCAATTGCCTTAAACTCTATCTCGATCTTCTGTTCTCTGGGGATATTATCAAAAGGCGTAATATCTCCGATCAAAACCTCATCCAAAGCTCATGAGAAGTACCAACATCATGATAACTTTTCAAGATCAAGATCTGTCTTAAACTCAGAATCCAGGGCGATTGCCAAAATACAGGTGCCATAGATATGCTCGGCGATACTTCCCGTCTCTCGCCGGAAATATTCCAGTCAGTATCGTCCCATCCGCTTCGGATCTTATACTAGGTTGTGCTGCTAAGACGTAGAAGCGTAAGGTGTTTTCTAAATTCTCCTCCATTTTACCCCTCCTGTGAATGGTATTTTTGTAACAATATCTGTAAAAGAACACTAATATATTATAACATGAAAATATCAACTTACAAACTAGCTCCCTAAACTAACATCAGAGGTGCAACACTAAAGCCAAAAGATAATAGTATTGGTCATAAAACAAGCATAAAAATGGGTGGTTCCGACTGGACTTGAACCAGTGACACAAGGCTCTTCCAGCCTCTGCTCTACCAACTGAGCTACAGAACCACTTTAAAAGAGTATAGCACAACATGTGCTATAATAAAAGAAATATTATGAAAAGAATTAACACATCCGCAATTTCTGGGGATGCAGGAACTTCTTCGAATACCCGAGGTTATCTTCAACACTATCAAAGACCAGATTGCTAGGATGTATCATCTCCACAACTATCAGCATATTGAGACTCAGCCATCGAACATACTGATATTCTTTTGCAGGAGGCCGGCGGCGACACTGAAAACAGATCTACAGGTGGTAAAACTGCCGAAACTGCCGACGAGGCTGACCAGGCATTGCGTTTCTGATCACACCGTGCCTCTCGCTCGCTATGTGGTTGAACACGAAAGTGACCTCGCTTTTCCATTCAAGGTCACCCAGATCGGCCGCAATTTCCGCGGTGAACGTTCTCAGGGCGCTTCCGGTGAATTCTATCAACTCGACGTTGACGTGATTGGTCGCAACACCCTTATCTATCGCCTATGATGCTGATGTCGTGAGGACACGACATGCTGCTCTAAAGACTTTTATCAAGCCAAAGATGCTTATCCGCATCAGCAACCGCAAAATTACTTTCCGGCTCTCGAGGCTCTCGATCTTGCAGAGATTTCAAAAGATATTTTGATGTAATTGACCGCCGAAAAGGTGACGGCAGAGCAGACCAAGTCGGCCCTGGAAGAATTGAAGATCTCTGCCGACAAATCGCTAAGATTCTCGATTTTATCAAAATCAATGGCGAGACGTGAGACAGCCGTAGCGGCCCTCGCGCTCTAGAGATCAAACGCGCCCAGTTTGAAGCTGGCGCAGCAGAAATCGACTTTGTGCTTAAAACCCTCGAGCAGCACGGCCTCGCTTGGGGTTGCCATTGCCGATATGTTGATTATCCGCGGACTTGATTATTACACCGGTACAGTATTTGGAAAACCATTCTTCCTGAATATAAAGGCATTGGTTCAATCTGTTCTGGCGGTCGCTATGAAAACCTCGCCAGCAATTATACCGACCAGTCCTTCGGGTGTCAGCATTTTCGATCGGTCTCACTCGTCTATTTTATATTCTCGAAAGCAACCAGATGCTTGGTGAATTTCAATCTACTTCAGTCGACTATGTACTCATTCCACTTTCTGATGCGGGAATATGGCTTCACTAGCCAGGTTGTGCAGGGCTCTTCGTAAGGAAGGAAAAAGTTGTCGATATTCTTTATTCTGACAAAAAGCTGGGGGACAAGATGAAATATGCTAACAAAAACGCAAAGTATGTCGCTCGGTGTTATCGGCGGAAAACAGGGCTGAAAGCCGTAGTGTTGAATTTCCCCAAAACAACGCAGTTACTGGCGAAAAAGAAACTATTCAGTTTGTCTAAAAATTTTATAATCCTGAGTGGGATTTAAAACTGCTCATTATTTCAAAAAGGATAGAAAAAATATAAGTAAAAAGATGGCCAAGACCATCTTTTTGTAGATACTCTATAGACACTCCGATACTACCTCTGTCAAAAACCAACAAAAATCCAAAAACCGAACACTATTTTCAAAATCCGAGACAAACTACTCTAAATATCAGAACATTAAACATAAATATTGCAACTTATAAAATACAACTATTAAGACATAATATTCATTAAAAACAAGGTTGACGAATAATCCACATGCTAAACTATATATAGAACTTGGGCGAAGTTGAGAGACGCCAGAAAGTTCAAAGGGTGGAGTGTGATAATTTGGCTAGATTGTCGCAACTTTACTGCAGATCTAGGAATAAAGAGATTCTACCCAAAATTACAGAGTAATTATACACCCGCAAGGTGTATTTTTATTTCTTTCTATGCTAAAATTAGCTCATGGCACTGTGGCGGAGTGGTTACGCAGCGGTCTGCAAAAAGCCGTGTACACCGGTTCAATTCGGTCGGTGCCTCCAAAACTCAAACGCATTAACTTAAACAAGTATTTTTATTAAAACGTGAAGAACGACCACAACAAAATCTTCCTATCTGTAATTATCCTTCCATATAATGAAGCTAGAAATTTTCAACGTGGCTGCCTAAAAGACCTCCCTGCCGTTTCTCGAACAACAAGGATACGCGCGTATGAGGTTATCTGGACGACGGCTCCACTGATCGAGACTGTAAAATTACTATCCGATTATCGTGAGCGCCTGGCAATCACACGTCTCCAGAATGGGGAATTAATCGTATTGAAAAATCAGCATGGTGGCAAGGGCGTACAGTTTGTGCCAGTATGAAACAAGCGCGCGGGAGCGCTGGCGACTCTTACCGACTTTGATCAGAGTACGCCAATTTCTGAGGTCAGGAAGCTACTAAAATACAGGGATTCCTTTTGATATTATTTTTGGCTCATGCCAAAATCGATACTAAATCGGTCCACGCTAAGTGGTACCGCAAATTTATCGGTGATACCTTTAATTTGATCACCCGCTCTCTCACCGGTCTCAAGATTCGGGATACTCAATGCGGTTTTAAGCTCTTCAATGAAAAAGCAAGCGTAATTTTTGATCAACTTTATGTCATAATCCAGAGCGAACTAACGAGGCTGGTGCTTTCACGGAGCTTTCGATGTCGAATTGTTTTGTAATTGCAAAACAACTCGGACTTAAGGCAAAAGAGTGCCAATCCGCTGGCAGCATTTCGCCACCGACCGTGTTAACATCGTCAAGGATTCCTGGCGCATGTTCAAGGATATTTTAAAAATCCGCAAAGCCAAATTACAGGGGCGTTATCAAGATCCTAAAGATTAAGGCTTTAAAGATTAGGGTCCCAAAGATCAAGACCCTAAAGATTCATCAGCTAGGAATAGCTGGTTATTTTTCGCAAAAAGTCACTATATTTCAGGGCATGTTCAGTGTCCTGATATCTTAGACCAGCGTCTTCTAATATTGTTGTCATTTTTGCATCATAATAGACAGGCGCACGCACTTAAATTTCTTCAAATCGCTCGTTGAAAAATCTAAAATTCACTCTTATTAAGCGGCGCATAGTACCCCTAACTCCTCGTATGGTGCATAGAAATGAATTTTATTATTAGGCAAATAATATCCGAGCTCAATTGCCTCATATGGTGAATCTGTCCCAGAATTGGCAGCTCTTCTAAAATAGTCTAGTCGCTCTTATCTTCTATCGGTTGCAGAAATCCTTGTCGTCATTTCACGAATATCTCAGGCTTTGCAGTCCTCTGAAAATTAAAGTTACCGACCTGGATGAGATTAAAGATTCCAAATCCACCAGCGCAAACAGGTAAGCCATCGAGCAATAACGTTGCTTAGATCGTGCTTCGAATACAAGATAGGCAATCAAGGTAATCAAAAACGGTGCCGAATAAAACCCAGATACTTCTCTCAACATACATCGGCAATTAGGCAGATCAAAATCTCCACGAGCAGTGGCCCCGCTGCCATATAAAATTAAGAAGCTGGTGTTTTTCTGTTTGTATTTTAGCGAGCAATACTCCAAACAGGGTGATAGGCCCAAATTAACGGTCCAAAAATCTGGTCAAGCTGCCAAATCGGTTTATATAGTAAATTAAAAGAAGACCCCAAGTAGGTTATTTACCGTCATTGGTTCTGAAAATTTTGTGCCAGCGCACCGTTGGTAAATTGCTTTATCGCGACAAATAGCCATGGCGTAAATAATAGAACAGCAAGGATGTACATCAGCCAAAAATTCTTGGCGCAGGATTGGCTTCTTGCTCTTTTACTGTCTGCCAAATTAGATATGTGCAAAATGGGTCAGCCAAATCACAATTGTATAATATAAGGTCCAGCATTCCCAGTGCCACGAGGTGCCGCATAGGCAAATTGTAATAAAATGGCGTCGCTTTGCGTTTTTCTCGGCCTCAATTAGGACTAGAACGATGGTTGCAAGTACCGCCAACATGGTTGCCATGGCGTACATTCTGATTTCAAAGCCGTAGCCGGATTAACATTAGAAAGACAGAGTAAGAGGTTGCAAACCCAGCAAAGGGTTTATTAAATAATCGTTTTAGAGTATCGCCATCAGAATAATTGCAAAAACATAGGAATTACGCTGGATAACCTGAGGCAACTCGCTGAACCCAAAATAATCCACCCAAAATGTGGAACAAATAATAGACTGGCGGATGCAGTCGATTGCTGTTAGCATGATCCAACTCGTATAGGTCTTTTTGCTAAAGTGATTGAATAAGCTTTCATCAAACCAAACGCTTTGACTCATACCAATCGATAGAGAAATTACCACAAAAATTAACGCAACCAACAACCAGAGTGAAGTGCTTCTCAAATAGCGCGCCAAGTTTTGCATCTAAGGTACTGACAATATATCTTTTTCCAATGTATCTACCATATTTTTCTGATTTACGGGGTTCCATATGCATGTTTTACCACGTATTATATATAAAACCTTGGCAACTGCTACTATAATACAGCTATGCCCGAATGGCGGAATTAGTGTATACGCGTTCGACTTAAAATCGGAATGGAGAAATCCATATGGGTTCTAAGTCATTTTCGGGCACAAATCGAAGCTAAATCCTCTGAGCAATCGGAGGATTTTTGTCATCTACTATCTAGCCTCAAAAATATTCCAGCACTATCTTTTAAATTTTGCTTATGCTATAATCAAAACATGAACTTCAGGTCAATCTTTTCAAATAAATATCAGAAAGTAGAAACAGCTATTACTATAGCTCCAAGAGGTACTCGTTTCTGCTAGAGCATTATCTTTACTACTTCAACTTTTGCCATTGCGGCAGCTTTTTAATTATTTCAAAATGAGTACCTTTGCCTCCCCATCGACGCCGCTACCACGGTAACTATTTCATTATCAGTTGATCAGCTAACTCTAGATTTGAGTTTTACTCAATCCGATATCGCATCCGCTACTCCAAAAATGTCGCCATGGGTTTTTCTCTACAAACAAACAATAGAACTGGTGCAGCAGTCTACGTTTCTAGTGTGGATGAAAATACTAACCTGATACAAAATATCTCAATCACGGATACGATCAACTCTATCTCTCACAGTCAGCCCTCAATACAATCCCAGAAAATCAATGGGGGTATCGCATTTCAAGCGCCTCCTGTTTTATATAATCAATTCCAAAGGCTAGCGCTCAGACGCTGCCTTTATCACTAATACAATTAGCACATCGGCAGCCCCTGCAACTGGTAGAAATTAATTTTGCCGCACATCGGTGCAGGGCTTACTCCGGGAATCATACTAAACAAATACTCTTCTACGCACTTACAAATTTACTTCTCCACGTACTGCGATTTTTGTTCCAGGGCCAGAGTTTAATCAGGCCACAAAGATCTAAATACTGCACAGAACCCAGAAATTTAAAAATCCACCACCCAGCCAGCTAATCTCGCTGATGCTAAATCGTTTCCACTAATGACTCGGGATACGTGAGTTTTATATGTGGAAAGATGATGCTGACGTATCTATATATATTGGTGGAGCGACGCAGATGCAGTTTATTCTAATGAGGATAGTAGCAAGATGTTTTGTGGACTATATGCTATACTCACTGTACTGCTGATATTTGATCTTCCCTGGGATTAATACCAGTAAAACCAAGAATATGAGCTATATGTTCAAGGATGGCGATAGTTTTTATAATAGCATCGATTTTAGTGAATTTGACTCAAGCAGTGCGCAGAATATGAGCTATATGTTCGCTGGTGGTGGGATAAATTTAGAACTCCAGTTATGCGCACGGTGGATTTTTCTCGATTTGATACTAGTAAGTAACAAATATGAGTCATATGTTCGAACATACTAATTTAGAAGACATAGATCTAACTCATTTTAATACCAGCAGTGTAACCAATATGGATTATATGTTTGCGAATATCATTTTATAGCTGACGGCAGAGTATAAATCTTGCAGGCCTAGATGTGCGTAATGTCTTCTTGTCTATGGAGGGATTTTTAAATATGATAATCGATCGCCATATAATAGTATCGATGTTTTTAAATCTGTCTGGGTGGAAAATAATCATATTACCGATTTGTCTTATACAAAATCATAGTCACATCTATTCAGGTTGGATATGACCGGTTTAATATGCCAAATGTTACCAATATGAAGGAGTATGTTTAAAAGGGGCACTTAGAGGTAGTGGGGCCATGCTCATGCGTCAATAGGTGTCGATCTATCGAAGCCTCGATACTAGTAAGGTAAACCGATATGAGTGAATGTTTACCGATACTGAGTGATAGCTTAAATATTTCAAACTTTTAATACCAGTAGGGTTACCAATATATGAGTGATATGTTTAAGTAGTAGAAAACTTACGCAATTGAACGTAGCTAATTTTGATACTTCAATCGTGACAACATGAAGGTATGTTCTCTGATATGTGAAATAACTAGTTTGGATCTCTCGAGCTTTTAATACTAGTAACGTCACTGATATGTCAGATATGTTCTTTAACGATAGCAACTAGCCGACCTAAACCTAAGCTCTTTTAATACTGAAAAGGTTACCGATATGTCGTCGATGTTTAGGCGTCGTTTTACAGATACGGTAAAATGGCATACTCGATATTTCTAGCTAAAACACCGCTCCTTGCCCAGAAATACAAAGAGATGTTTAGCGGCGTCAAACTAAAAACCATTTATATGAGAAACACTGGATTTGCAACTGATAATGTAACGGAAAGTACATTCCATGTTTACCGCTCTTACCTTCAATCTGAGTTGGAGGTCATGGCACCAGTTATCAAAATACAAATCCGAGCATGATAAGACCTACGCCCATGTTGGCGCACCTGGAAATCTGGCTCTTTCACCCAAAACCATAGAATAAAACCACAAATCTCAGCCCCTAACTCAAGGGTCTCCTCCTAGCCATTGACAATACACTACTATATGTTATAATAAACAAGTTAGCACAGAGTGTTAACTACTACATTTGCTCAAGAGAGGCACGCACAAAGGAGGAACATTATGAGATGTTGTCGACGTCAGAGAGGGCCCCGTCCAGCGGAAGAGTTTGTGGAAGGCGTGCCACCAGACCGCACCGCCAGCGAGGACCAAGGGTGAGAATTCATCACCGAAGACGATCGGACAGTGGGCTGGCAATCGACTCGCTCGATCATGGGGACACCACCGGTACTCACGCATCGACTTTTATGGTGCACCATTGAAGGCGTGGTATCCATGCCGTTCTTTCGAAAAGATTGATCGGAGCTACGGCGGATCAGATTCTCCTGATCCTTCAAGGATTGTCGGGCTGCAGCGGGCATCAGATTCGTTGATATTTAAATGCGCTTTCCCAATCAGCATCAATCAGTTCCACCCGCTTTTACCCCGCAGGTGGTGTAGGTTTTCATTAAACAAAATAAATAATATATTGCCTGATGTTCTTCATCAGCAACAGCTAGCAACCTTTACTTTCGTCTGCAGAGTACCTTAGGAGACTTGTGGAACAAGCTACATCAACTTGGACCATCAGAAGAGACAGCAAAGACTACCTGTAGCATTAATCCTGAGCTTAAGCATGATAGAAATGTGAAAATGTGGTTCGATTGTACTGGAAGGGGAAATGCAGTCTAGCAGATGGCGAGAGTCTAATCGCCTATATAAAAAGGTGAGGATTATGCATTGACGTTTTCCTGCGCAGCACAGTTTCTGCTCAGAGTCACGATTACTAGTATCAGCGTCTCTCGGTGTAGTAATAAGATTATCAGATTTACACTGCGCCCGGCTAGAATCTGGCCACACACTTGATTGTGCGGTATCATTTGAAACAGGGCTATGCAAAAAGCAATGTGAGCCACAACCACCACGATCAGATATATAAGAACTATAAGAACTATAAAGAACTATCGATAGAACTGGTCCGACTATCGCTGGAGGGCTTCCCGTCTGGTACGATAGAGAGTTATCACTTGTAGGACCAAGTAAAGGGAAGAATTGCTTGAGAAATTTTGTAGCACGAGCTTGAGCTTGAGCGGCGTAAAAGCTTGCGTTTTCGTTCGAGACTGTTACGGCAGAATCAAAGGTTCCATTCAATTCACTGACTGTGGATGAAGAACTGGATGGGGCTTCGAGATTTGATGCCTTTATCGGCTCAAAGAAACTGCACATTCGCTATTTCCTGCAAGGCGACGTGGTTGAGGATATTTCGAGTCAACTGAGTAACATTTTCTGTTCATCGCTCAGCAGACCCGCAGTGTTGCGGGGTTATTTTAGTGGATTTTCTTGACATTTATTTTACACTGGGATAAAATAAACTCAGTGCACATCGCTTGCACGACGCGAGACTTAGCTCAGTTGTTTGAGCGCTTCTTGCCAAGGAAGAGGTCGAGAGTTAGAGATCTCTTGGCTCGCACCATTATCATAATCTATATAAAGATTGTGGTGATTCCCCACTGAAACTTTCAGTGGGGAATTTTGCCTACTCTTAGAGTATTTTGCAGAAAGAACCATGAACTCTTATAGTAGATTATATATAGGAGAAACAATGCCAAGCTATTTACAATCGGAATGATCTGTTTTGGGTCTCGTGGTAGTATTTGGTGTTGCTCTTATCTCGACCTATAACTCCCTCGATCGTCTCAATGAGCGCGTAAAGAGGCTTGGTCTGGTATTACTGTCATCTTGAAACTTCGTGGTGACCTGTTCCAAACCCTTGTTGCCTTGCACTGTTCAGGGCTACATAAAACACGAAAAAGAAAACTTTTGAGGAAGTCACCAAGGCTCGCAGCGCCGTGATCTCTGCCAAGACTGTAGACAGAAACCACTGCTGCCGAAAAATCTCTTTCAAGATTGCTCTTAGCAGAGGTGCCATCGCTGAGGCACACCCGGAAGCTCAAGGCTAACGCAAGCTTCTTGAAGCTTCCAAGGATCAGCTCGTTGACACTGAGGAAAAACTTCAGACGTCCCGTCGTTTCTACAACGCAGGCGCAAGGGACTTTTTAATACCCGTATTAATATCCAGGTTTCCCAGTCAGCATTCTCTTCGGTACTCGTTTGAGAGAAATACACCCTACTTCACTGTAGATGAAGAAGAGATGAAGAAATTGGATGAGGCTCCAAAAGTCGAGTTCTAATCAATACTTAAAGGATATAGAAAAAGATAATTCCTCTCTGCTAACAAATCAACTATCGTATAAACAGATTGACGAAAATAAACGCAACACAGTTCTAATCTAGAAACTGTGTTTAATTTCATTTGTGGTGGTGGCATCGCCTCGCTTAAATAATAGTCAATATCATCAGCCATCGACAACTAGTATTGCTTCTAATTTATGCCGCGAGTACTGCAATATTTTTCTCGACCCAGCTGGCGTTGCTGATGTTACCTACGGCGCAAAAAGCTGATCCGTCGCGATCATCGTCGTCTATATAATATTAGTTTGAAAACCTAACTATCGCCGCTGGTATGCCAATGCCTGAGGTTTATATCGATTAATGATCCGGCGCCAAATGCTTTGCTGCTGGACTGACGGCCAGATCATGCTGTGTCGCTGCCACCACGGGCTTAATCGATATCATGGATGATAGGGAATTGACCGCTGTTGTGGCTCATGATTATCTCACGTCACGTAATTACTGATATCCGTCGTATCCGCTATTGCTTTTTCTCTCGTCTGTATTATCGGCTTTCTCTCTCTGATGTGTGGTATTCGTCTGACACGATACTCAAGGAAAAATGACGAAGCTACATAGCCGGTCGGACTTTTAATGAGTTATTTTGGGTTCCGTTTTTGCTCCTTGCATTGCCAGTGTTGCCCAGGATGAGCCGTCTCGCGCGTGAGCGTGGATATCTTGCTGACATTGACGCTGTCGAGCTAACCCGTTTTCGGAAGGATGGTTTCTGCGTGGAAAGAAACTTGAGAGAGGCATTCAGGGCCAGATGACTGAGACCAGGCGCCGCCACAGAGCCAATGTTTATTAATTCACCGCTCAAAAACAAAGCACGTCAATCTCTTTAGTGCCCATCACGCCAGTCGAAGAAGATGGACATCTTGAACGCTACACATCTAGTTTCTAACAATCTGGAGTAAAGTGGAGGTAAAAGGTGGTATAATGACAGAGATTCTGGGCCAGATCAAATTCCACCGTTCGTTCAGGCGTTCATATCGCGAGCAGTTCTGGGCGACTGGAAACTCAGGATTGATGGCGCATGCGCTGCCGCCCTGCAGAAATTATTCGAAAAAGAGCTGGAAAATCTTTTGCCACTTGTTGGTCTAATTGTTTACTCTACGTCGTCCTGGTTGGTCTAATGGCCGAATCACCTTTGACTGATGAAAGAATCCGTCAGAAACCACCAATGAGAACTCGTCAAAGGGCGTCTTGGCAGTCTCGGTCGTGCTGAGCCTCGCTCCTCGCGTGCTGTCACAGCTGGTGGGCTAACAAACGTAGACGATGCTCAGAAAAGATCTTACGCCATCCTCCTCTTTCTCATCACCTGGCTAGTTTCATCTATCTACATCTCCTATACATCTTCTTGCTGGACCATAAGCCAAAAATGCGCGATGGCTGCTCTACTAACGCCTTGTCGCCACTAGTCTCACACTTTCTTCGTCAGCCTGATTATGCTTCCATCAGGCTTATCCCAATAATGCTATCATTGCTTACCCTATATGTCTGCCATCTCAGCGAGTTTCTCAAAAACTCCATTTTTATGCACTGGTCTATTTTATCTTCGCAGCCTCATGACTTTTGCTCAGTCGTCCCTCTTACCGCTATAGCTCCATCATGGGTCTAGTGCAGTTTCCGCTCCGGGGCTCTGTCCGCTCACCGCCATTCAGAACCGCTAGAAACCTAGTAGCCAGTCGCTCGAATTCGCTTCCTTATCCGTATCATCTATCTCATTTTCTGCCTTGCGTTCTGGTATATCGTCAATGCGTTTCTTCCTGCTATTCTTCCTACCGACATTCCTAGTCAAGGGTGCCTTCAGTTCTCAAAGGTCTCAATATTCCATTTATGTTCCGTTTGTCCTTCTTGTTGTCACCGTTTTTCTCTTGTGTCTTCATCTCAATCTATATTTCTATCTTTTCCTCCTATCGCTCCTTGATTATAGAATGATTTTTATCGGTGAGAGATCGAGTCAAAGAATAATCAAGAAGATCCAGATCAGAAATTAGAAACAAAAGAAAAGCTAAAACAGAAGCTGACTTCAGAATAAAGTCGAACCAGGTACCAAGAAAGCTAAAATTTAGCTTCAAGAAATTCCAGATTTTAAGAAGAAGGCGGCAAAAATGAATAATACTAACCGATCCGAAGTACATGAAGAAATCAGACCCGAGCATCGCGCCCCAGTTCTACATAAAACCCATTTGAATAAAACTGAAAGCCAAGGAGCGCGCATTGAAAAGCTCCGTAGACTTGTGTAATGACTCTCGCTACCACTGCTCACGTTCTTGATCAGTCATATCATGTCGGGATACTGCCGCCGACTCCCTCAAGCATGAACTAACGTTGCTCGGGGAAGCTTGCTCCAGATTAATACGGTTCACCAACTCAGCGCGCGTCGCCGGCACAAGCCACTTGATAAATTCAAAAGAAAGTTACCCATAAGTCTAGGATGATTTCTTTGTCGATGTTTTCCGAATCCCACAGGTGCGTGACTGGGTGGCGAGAAATGACAGGCTAGTTGGTCAGACACCAAGTTTCGCTTGTGTCACTGACATTAAGATGGATGGATTTGGCTATGTCTCTGCATTATCAGCAGGTTTACTGGGCAGGCGAGTTTACTCAGGGAGACGGTCTGGTTGGCGAGGATGTCACGATGAATGTCCGTACGATTTGCCAATGTATCCGACAGTTAAAAGGGACCCAGAAGGACCTGCAGATGATTTGAAGTGCGTGGCGAGGGTGATTGATACAAGACGATTTTGCCAAAGTGATCAGCGACAAATCGAGAAAAAGGGCTTTTGCCAATCACAAAGAGACCTTGCCGGCTCAGTTCGCCAAGCTAGATCCAAAAGTGGCTGCCTCGAGACCACTTGCGCTGTATAGCTTATGATTTGAGTCACCCCTAGTCTTGCCACCAATCAACTAGCTTATCAGACCATTCCGCATGATTCCGGCTTCCAGACTTTCAATGCAGGACCGCACCTTTGATTCGGCGCTCGACAAGGTGATTGCCGAAAATCCACCATCTCGGCAGAAATTCGTGCTAGTCTATGCCATTTGGGACCGATGGTATGGTGATTAAAATCAATAGATCGCAAAATCTCTCAAGACCTCGGCATTGTGGCTAGACCCCACGCGCTGCGGTCGCTTATAAATATCCAGCCGAGAAGAAGCCACCGCAAGGTCCGCGACATCGTTATTTTCGATCGGTCCCGCTGGCGCCGCTCCAGTCGCCAGTTTTAGTCAGATGGGGTGCGCGACAGGTGTAGTCCGTCATGCCACTCTCCATAACGCCAAAGCGAAATGATCGACTCGGTCGTCGCATTGGTGATACCGTTGTATCTCTAAAGGCTGGTGACATCGTTCCTCAAATTAAGGAGGTTCTCACACACGCTCCTGCACATGAGGATTCAGTAGAGATTTAATTGCAGAAGCCTAAAATTCGCAATGACTGCAGAGTTAGAGTTTGGGCGTGCAGCCGGTGGTGGTTTATCGCGTGAAGGGCTAGCAGTTCAAACCCTAATTTTGAAACTAGCACATTGGATATTATGCCCAGTATAGCCAGCTCTCTCAATATTGAAGGAGTGGGTGATGTTAACCTCCTCGTTGACTCGAAATTTAGTGATAATCTTTTCGATCTTTTACCGCCTTGATGTCACGCAAATCGACTAAACTTGATCGGTTTGGTGAGACTTTCTGCAGCTGATAGATGCAATTGAAAAATCAAAATCAATGCCACTAGGTAAATTCATTACCGCTCTTGGTATTCGTCATGTTGGGGTGCAGACCTCAAAATTTCGCTCATAATTATTTCAAAACTCTGGGTGCATTAGTTGACGCTACGGCCGATGACTTACTTTCGATTTCGAGACATTGTGCCAAGTGGTTGCGGGTCCATTCTGGCTTATTTTGCCGATGAGGACAACACTCGCGCAGCTCAAAAGTGATGCAAGAATTGGAGGCGTGAAACCATATTTCGAAGATAAATCCTGGCCAACCACTTGCTGGAGTTATGTGTTGTTTCTGGTGCCACTTTCTTCCAATGGGACGCGAGGAGGCCGGAGGAGAAACTGCGCGCTCTCGGCGCCACAGTCACTGGCTCGGTCACAAAAACCACTACCCACGCTCATCGTTGGGGAAAAAGCGGGCGCCGAGTAAAAGAGCCACGAGGCGGATGGGTATCGGTCTTGCAAGAAGAGAGTTCTTGGAATTGATCGAAATTAACTAAGTATCTTGGTCTAAAAGTATCTCTAAAATTAACTAGTTATCTTGATCTAAAAATTATCCTAAGATTTGCTTAAAAATCTAACTTTAAAAACGATCAAAGGGTTATTAGTCACCCAGTAGGGTGACTTTTTATCATTAATAATAACTCTGAAGCTTAGTATTGGAAAGCCTTAGTTATTGAACGGATTTGCGAGGCTGGAGATCTAGGTTCTCCTCTGCAATGCGCATCAATTCATTGTATTTAGCGATACCGCTCTGAACGTGAAGGGAACCAGTCTTAATCTGACCAGCGCCAGGCCTACTGCAAGGTGAGCGATTGAATTATCTTCAGTTTCACCGAGCGGTGAGAGATATTGTATTAAATCCATTTTTCTTAGCCATCATCACAGCATCAATTGTTTTCCAGATAATGAACCGATTGATTTGGCTTAATCAAAATTGCGTTACCAGCTTTTTCTTCAATACCACGGCGCAAAAGTTTAGTATTTGTGACAAAAGATCCATCACCAACTAGTTTGTGCACTGGTCGCCCAATTTCTTGGTTAGAAGTTTCAGCCTTCCAGTCGTTTTCAGCGAGACCATCCTCAATTGAAACTACTGGATAGTTATCAAGAATCAGCCATACCAATCGATCATCTCTTCTGAGTTTTAGTTTCATTTGAAGTCTTAATCTGGTAACGACCATCTTTTGTAGAACTCGGAAGAAGCAATATCCATCGTACTGCAATGTCTTCGAGGTTTGTAACCAGCAGCTTCAATAGCGAGTTTTAATGCATTCGAGAGGTTCGTTATTACCGTCTTTTAGCGTGGAGCATAACCACCTCATCACCAACCGTGGTAACATAACCGCGTTCTTTTAATACCTTTTTAGGCATGAAAGTTTCTGCACCCATACGTACTGCGTCAAAAATATTGGTTGCGCCAAGTGGCATGAGCATATATTCCTGAAAATCAGTACTCCAGTCCGCGTGTGCTCCACCATTCAAGACGTTCATCATTGGCATTGGTAGTGACATAATTTCTTGTGTACCAGCGAGACTTGCTACATATTCATAAAAGATGGATACGTTTTGCGCAGGCCATCCCTTTACTGGTGTTGCCATCGAGACTGCGAGAATTGCGTTCGCACCAAGATTTGATTTATTTTCGGTGCCATCAAGGTCAATCATCATCGATCAACGGTATTTTGCTCAGCCGTGTTGCCAACTGGGTGATCACGAATCTGGTGATTAATATTATGAACCGCCTTCAAAACACCCTTGCCGTTATAGTAGTTAGAATCGCCGTCGCGAAGTTCCAAAGCCTCACCTGAACCAGTTGAAGCACCAGAAGGAACCATTGCGCGACCAACACTACCGTCAGACACGGAAAAACGTCTGCCTCAACGGTTGGATTGCCGCGGCTATCTAGAATTTTGTCTTGCTTTAATTTCTTTGATTGTTTAGATTGTCCAGTAAGCCCATTATAGCATTTATTAAATCACTTGTGGTATGATGTACTAAAAGAAATTTCTATAACGAAAGGTGTATGATGCCAGAAGAAAAATATGGCGACATAGATGTAATCAATTGAAACTCAACTAGATGAGTTTGGATTCAAAAATAACAACCCTCCAGGAAGCACCAGTAACTTCTGACGAAAAAACCAGAATTAGATAACGTAGTTCCTGAAGTAGTGGTAGTAGAAGAGGTGGCTGAGTAATGGCCGATCCTAAACTTCTTGAAAAGCCAGCTGAAGTAGTGGCCGATCCTAAACTTCTTGAAAAAGCCAGCTGAAACGGAAACTGTTTTGCTGGAGGCTACGACACGTTCAGGAAGATAAAAAGCTCAATCAGAAAAAGCCAAAAGAGCAAAAAGGGGATTATTTTTGGAGCTATAGCTTTGACTGTGGTTGCTGGTTGTGGTGTTGCCGCCTATTTTATAGTAGTCTTGCCAGAAAAAGTTGCTGCTGATGCTATTACTGGCTACATCAAACAGGGCAAATAAGCAAATGCACTATGTCTGGTAGCATAGAGATTAAACCACATCAGAATAACGAGGTTGGCCAGTCTTCTTCAAAAATATCCGTCTTGATTTTAAGTCCGACACGAATCACTTTAATAACAATGTCAGCGTAGATTTTAATCTAGCTATGCAGGGCGCAGAATATTAATTTTTAGTCTTAATGCCTTTGTCCAAGAGAATGGCGTTATCTATCTCAACGTCGACAAACTAAAAAGATGCCTTTAATGAAAGCCACAAGCTTCATGCCAATCGTTCCAGATGGACAAAAATGGGGCTCCGTCAATTCTGGGCTCTTGCAAAAAGCCATCGGTACCATAGAGGGAAATGGTGGCGCATTAATGTCAGCGAAACTGTTAATGCAGTTGGTGACAATGAACAAAAATGGATCAAAAGAAGGAAAAGGTTGTCTCAAAAATATAACTGTTTTTGTTCGTGAAGTCAAGAAGGATCTCGAGCAGACGGATAAAGTTGCTGACAGCTATCGCAAATCCCGTTCCTTGCCGTCAAGCCAGCAAACGCGAGATGATCTTAAAAATAACAGTATCATGCAAAACCGTGTCAAAGAGACCGGTATGCTCTATCAAGCCAGCATTGATTCTAGTAAAATTACTTGAGTTTATACGGACAAAAACAGCTGGCTGAAAAGTGGCATCTTAGCTGTTTTGAAGAGGAGAACAGCCAGAACGAGGATCCATCACTTGATGATTCTAGAAATCAGATAAAACAAAAGAAGATCATAAACATAATGAAGAAGAAGCTAAGAAACTTGCAGAGAGCTTGAAAAATGTCTATCTTGGTGTTGATTTCTTCACTCATCAGTTAAAGAGTTTCTTCATCTATAACTCTGATAAAAGCTATGAGTTCAGCGGTGCGATTAGTTTTGACCAAAACAAGTACTTCGCTCAACGCCCCAAGACAATTCGACCAATCGCCGACCTTTGTGAACGATTTGACGAAAGATCTTGGCCAAGATATCGATGACCTTCTTCATGGAATTACTAAAGAGCAATCAGAACTCTTTTGGTAACTTCGGTACTGATGCCGAGGATGCTACAAACCAGCTTTAGTGCTACAATTGTTGCGTGATTTCAGAAGAACTTAAAGCCAAACTAAAAACCTTGCCCTCTGCACCTGGAGTATATTTCCATAAAAACCAGCAGGGGCGAGGTTATTTATGTAGGAAAGCAGCGGTTTTAAAAATCGCGTACGCCAGTGTCAAAACACCGAAAAGATCCCAAAACCGAGGCGCTAGTTTCCGAAATTTTTGATCACCGATTGGATTGTGGTTGACACTGGGATGGATGCGCTCTTCCTTGAATCCGGAAATGATTAAGCGCTACATGCCGCAATGGAATATTCTGCTAAGAGACGACAAAACCGTTAGCTATGTTCGTATCGATATGAGGCGAGGTGCCATATGTCACGACTACTCGTAATCCACTTGACGATGGGGCCGTCTATGTTGGTCCGTTTTATGCTAAAAATACAATTATCAAAGCCCTTCGGGTACTTCGCAAAAATTTTTCCCATTCTAGAAAAAGCCTTACGATGGTAAGAAAAATTTGAACACCGACCTTGGGCTCACTCCAGGTATTGATAGTTGGTAGAACTACGCCAAAAGATTATAAAAAGAACTTGCGATTCCTCATCAGATATCTCAATGGCGACCGCGAGAAACTAATATTAGACCTTGAAAAACAGATGAAAACTGCGGCTTCTCTGGGCGATTTTGAGGAGGCCGCAAAATTACGTGATGAATATTTTGGCATGAAGGTTAAAGCGCAAAATTATTTTCTGACAAAGGAGTTTATGGATTTATCCTCGGATAAAGGCGCTATCTGAACTTCAAAGCTTCTCAGTCTCAAAGAACCACCACGTCGCATCGGGGTTATGATATCTCGCATATTTCCGGCACCAATACCGTTGCCAGTATGGTAGTTTTTCAAAATGGCGCCTCCGATCATGCTGCCTACCGCAAGTTTAAGATTAGAAGTAGTAAAAATGATGATACTGCTAGTATGTGAGGGTGATTTTTCGCCGCCTCAAACATCAGAATGGCCGTTCCGGATCTAATCCTGCTTGATGGAAGCACTCAGCAATTAAATGCGGTTCTCCACTTCTATCCGTCGCTAATATCCCGGTGCTTGGGCGGAATAAATCTGAGTGACCATACGAGAAACGCTGATGTTAACTGATTGTCCCCATCAGAACCAAGCGGTGAGTTTCGTTTCGAGTCAAAACTTTATTCAAATGATTCGCATCTTGCCAAACTCATCACTAGGATCGATGAAGAATCTCATCGTTTTGCCATCACTTATCATCGTCAGCTCCGCAGCAAGGACCCTATTCAAACGTTAAGTTTGTGCTATAATTCGATTATGATTAAAACAACTTTCCGTCTTTCTCTTCCGTTGGCTAGTTTCTTCTGCTGGTATGTGGCTCTGTATTAATGCCTTCGGCAGTATTGATCAAAGGCGCTAATAGTTTTTGGCTCTCACCTCTCAGCTGGACTTGTGATGTCTCTAGTTAATGCCGTGGTTAAGCCAATCGCCACTCTCCCTAAGTCTCCCCCTAATTATCTTTTCCATGGGAATTTTTACGCTCATCCTAAATATCCTAATGATCGCACTAGTCGTCTGGCTCGTCCCGCATGTCCACATGGGAACAATAGGGGTAATTCTATCTTGGCTTCTGATGAGCGGGATAAATAGTCTTGTAGATTTTCTAGTCCCATCATATAATTAATCTATGAATATTGGAAATCTTTTAGAAACCTCGACACTCGTTTCTGCTGTACTTTGTATTTTATTGATTCTTCTACAACAACGTGGTGCCTCGCTTGGGGCTGGCTTTGGCGCTTCAGTGAACTCTATACTACTCGCCGTGGCCTTGACCGCTCTCTCTTTAACGTCACAATCTTCTTCTCGTTGGTCTTCGTATTCTCAATCCTAGGATTACTTTTTGATTCCATCATAATTTTGTATCATGAATAAAATTTTTCAAAAAGAGTGGGCGCAAAATAGCAAAGAAAATCTCCCTTTTTCTAAAAGGTTAATGAGATGGTCGTAGAACACATTAAAGAAAATTTGATTGGCCATATTTCGCATATCAAAAATGTCCGACTTTATATTGTCGAGGTGGCTCCTGATGGTCTCTGTGGTAATACTCTCTCCATCGCTCAGGCGTATTGGTATCTAAATACTTTTTGCTGTAGAGACTTATACTAGTGGCGGTACTTATACTGAGGGGCGACTCTAGGAAAAATCAATTCTTTTAATCCACTTTTTACCTCTACTAGCTCCGAAGAAACTCTTTTCACGTCTCCTTTTTGCCACCCTCAGTGCCACCGATTATTCTGGCCACACCGGATTGGGGCTAGCTGAGTCCATCCATGCAAACGATACTGGTGATGTTTGGACTGTTAAACTCCGTAAAAATCTTAAGTGGTCGGATGGTGAACCGATTACTAATAAGGATATTTTTATATACCATTAAAACCATCCAGAGCCCTCGCATCAAGACTAATTTTGCTTCCCGAAAGCTTGTCGGTGTGACGGCTGCAGAAAATGAACAGGGTGAAATTGTCTTTTACCCTTACTTCTCAAACGCCTTCTTTGAGAGCTCACTTGATCTACCAATCCTTCCGTCGCATATTCTCAGGGGATGTGGCGCCTGAGCTTCTGCTCGAAAATAAATTCTCCAGCCGTCCAGTCACTTCTGGTGCCTTTACGGTGAACGCAACTCAGAATATCGGTAATGAGAGGTGAGAAAAATTGTCTACCTCACAGCCAATCCAAAAATATTATAAAATAAACCGCTGCTCGATAGTTTTTCTATTCATGCATTCCTAAATCTGACGGACATCAAGAACGCCGTTAAGAATGGCACAGTTACCGCTACAGCTGATCTGCCATCAAAAATTTGCCACCGAGGTAAGTTCGAGTAATGTCAATGAGTACCAAAGTTCCGTGAATTATGGTGTGTTTGCCTTCCTTAATACTGAGAGTAACCTCCTAAAAGACAAGGCCTTACGTCAGGCCATTCGTCTGAGGCCTCAATTTAAACAATCTCCGTACTGGTCTCAGTGGGGAATTGCCGCTTGACTATCCGATCTTGGAATCTCAAATCGAATCGATTACTTTTCCAAGTATTCCAAAAACTGATGTCACCACGGCCAAGGCTGAAATCGAAAAACTAAAGGCTGCAAAACTCCGCACTTACAGCTGAAAAGATCAAAGATTAGTACCATCAAGGGCGATAATTATCTTGAAGAATTTGCTAACCACATCGCTTCTCAGCTGGAAAGTCTCGGCCTCGGCGCCACCGTCTCAGTCTATGATTCCAACCAGGACTTTAGGGCTCAACATCTTGCGTCCTCGTGCCTATGATTTATTAATTTACGAAATCGGTCTCGGTCCAGATCCAGATGTCATTGCTTATTATCATAGCCTTGAGGCTAGCGAAAATAGCCATAATCTTAGTAACTATAAAAATTCAGTAGTGAATGACCTTCTGCTTAGCGCCCGTTCAAACATGGATGCCGGACTGCGTGCTGCTAAGTATCAAAAATTCCTCGAGCGCTGGGTGGATGACGTGCCAGCCATCGGTTTATACCAGACTACCTTGCCATATTTTTGTCAATCGCAACGTACGCGCCTTTTTCTCAGGAAAAACCGCTGAGTCACATCCACTGATCGTTTTGTCGATATCGAAAAACTGGGCCACCAAAAAGACCGTCAAAAACCGCACACCGTAATAAGTTAAACGAAAAAGGATTATGAAATTATATCTTGCATCATACGCCATGGTTTCTATGGCAAAAATCATCAAGCATGAGGGGCGTAATTTTGCTGGAAAGAAAGCAATTTTTATTCCAACCGCCGGTGACCCATATGATAATAAGGATTTTGTTGAGGCTGATAGGATTGCGCTCGAAAAATATGGCCTTGATATTGTCGAGATGGATATAAAAAATAAAAATGAAGAAGAAATTCGAAAAGCTATTATTAGTGCCGATATTGTCTTGGTTGCGGGCGGAGATACTTTCTATCTGATGGAGAAACTTAAAAGAAAGTGGTGCTGATAAAGTTATAAAAGATTTTATAAAAAAAGAACGGTATTTATATTGGTTCCAGTGCAGGTTCTATTGTTTGTTGTCCAACTATCGAGGTGCGGAAGAATTTGATAATCCAAATCTGGCAAAAAGTTGAACGATTTTGACGGGATGGGAGTGTTTAAAAGATGTAATAATTCCACATGCACAGAAAGAAAAAAATATTTTGAGCGCATAAGAAGAACGACTGAACGATTGGAGTCTAAGGGCTTTAAAGTATATCCTTTAACCGATGACGATGTCCTATTTTTTTGACGGATATTCTTATATAATCTTGTAAGACTCCAGATGCAAAAGGGAAAATAAATATTTTTATATGGTGTACCTGTTTGCTCCTTGGGACGCTCCAGGTGTGTAAAAAGAACTCCGCTAGGGAGTTAATTTTATATGGTGCACCTGACTAGAACTCGAGACTAGCACACGAAGGCACTACCACCTCAAGGTAGCGTGTATACCAATTTCACCACAGGTGCATACCTGAATTATACCACAAAAACCGCGTTGAATCAATGCTGGAATTTTTAAAAAGTGGATAAAAACTTAAAAATCGAAAATATCCTAAATCCTGATATTTATTATAGTGTGTCAATAATGACGCTGTATACACTATACGGCATAAGGTTGGGCTAAGATAACAGGGTGAAAATCGTAGTAAATATTACAATTAAAAACATAAACAATTTGAAGAAAATGTGTTGACTAAACTGCTTTTTGTTTAATATACTTATATCAACTTGAGGTCATACAAAAATCAGGTTAACAAAAACAAAAATAAAAACATAAAAGTAAAGGAAATTTATGTCAAAAATATGCAAAAAATCGTAGCAACTCTCGGTGTTATCACTGGTTTTAGGTATTGCTTCTCTCCCAGTCGCAACCTTCGCTGCTCCAATCGCTCTTGATGGTTCTGTCCCAGCAACCCAGAACGTTGTAGTTCAGCTTACCGTAGGTGACGCTGTTGCTGTTTCAGCTGACAACAGTACCGCAAATGGTGGTAACGCAGCTCCAAAACCAGGCAAAGAACGCTACTTCAAGCATTTCCTACGCAACTAACGCTGCTAACGGTATGATTGTAAACGTCAAGGACGTCGACGAAGATACCAATATGACCGCTGGTCACACTGGTACTGCCGCTGGTACTGATGTTATCGCTGCCGGTACTACTGGTGCAACTGCTGGTTCAGGCACCTGGGCGTTAAGGGTGGACTTCTCACTGCAGATACCGCTATGGTAAAGCAAAGCGAAACCGCTCTCAAAGTTGCAGAAACCTCTGGCCCTGTTAACACTTCTCTTAACATGACCTATGACATCGCAACTGGTGGTTCACAGCTTCCTGGTACTTACCAAGACACCATCGTCTACACTGTCGTTGCTAAATAATAACGCATAACAGACAAGAAATAGCCGCAATCAGCGGCTATTTTTCTATCGAATACCAATACAATTCGAAGCATCAAAGATAAAATATGTGATTAAGAATCACTAAAAATCAACCACAACGTTAGCCGCAATCTCGATCATAATATTAACCATAATCATTACAAAAATGATTGACACATGTATCGTGCTTAAGCTATAATATAAGCACAAAAGGTTATATCAATAAAACAAAAAGGAGACTTATGTCCAAGATTAAAAGTGTCGTACTAGGATTGGGGCTTAACCACCGCCCTCGGTATCGCTTCACTTCAGTAGCAACTTTTGCTGCCACTAGCAGCCAGAGTGTTGCTGTTAAGGTAAACGTTAGTTCTGTCATTGCACTTTCAGCTGACAACCTTTCAACTGAAGTCACCATGACTCCAAGCGCTCTCGACACTACCACCTTAAAAACCAAATTAACCGTCGCTACTAACAGCAAAAACGGTTTACAAGCTCACCGTAAAAGACGCTGATTCAACTACCGCGATGACTTCTGGTGATACTACTGAAACTATCCCAGCTCAAGCAGGGCAACCTCGTTGCTGGTACTGCAGGTTGGAACCTCTCTGGTGGTGATCTAACTAAGGTTGCAATTACTACCACCGACCAGGTAGTTAAAGACCAATCCAAACACCGCACATACTGGTATTCAGGAAGACATTCAGATGACCTACGGTGTTGCAACTGGTACTGCACAGGCTCAGGGCACCTACATGGATACAATCGTCTATACCGCAACCACTCTCTAATTTGTGACCTCGAATTAGAAGTCAAAAGCCACCTGAATCAGGGCGGTTTTTTGCTGTCATTTTGATTTTGCTTGTGTATAATATTATCTAGATAAAAAGGAGGTTAATGACTAAAAACATAATATTTTAATGGAGATTTTTGCTTGTGCACTTTTCTCGATTTGTGCAATTCTGCTTTCCTCAAACCAGACCTTTTGCAGTAGAGCGCCAGAAGACATTCTTGCAGGTTTCTCCATCAAAACAACAGCTCGGTGGGCTTGAACCAGGTGAAGTAAGGGAAGGCAGCTTCAAGGTTCAAAACATTGGTACAGGTGCTTTTTGATTTTTAAAGTCTATGCCTCTTCTTATGAAGTTAAGGGCGAGAAAACTACGATCCAGTCTTCGACGGCTCTAAGGATGGACTCAAGATCGCTAACTGGTTTTACTTTTAGCCAGGATACTGGTCATCTCGAATCCGATACTGAAGTAACCATAAACTATACCATTCGTGTTCAAAAAATGCTCCAGGCGGCGGTCAGTATGGCGCTATTATGGTCGAAACTGTAAAAAGAAAAACGATGATAAGTCAAATATCCAGGCTATCTCACGCGTCGGAATGGTTATCTATTCACACATCAATGGTGAAATTAATCGTTGTACTAGGATTTTAGAGAATAAATTACCATCATTCCTCTTTAATCCTCCAATCTTTGGTGAAAGTCGTGTGGAAAACTGTGGTAACGTCGACGCCGAATTAAGTGTAAGTCTTAAGGTTTATCCATTCTTCTCAAACGAAGAAATCTATACTAACGAAGAGAAACCAACCGTCCTAAACACCCTACCTGCCACTAAGCGCTACCATAAAGAGCTTTGGGCTAATTCACCAGCCATCGGTATTTTTCAATGTAGAGCAAATTATTAAATACGGTTCGGAGACTAAAAACTGAGCGCAAATTAGTTATCGTCTGCCCAGTCTGGCTCATTGTGCTCATTGTTCTCTTTATTCTATCTGTTATTTTCTGGCTTGTTGCAAGAAATCGCGAACGTAAAACCAATTCACGTGCTTAAAATTAATAGAAACCCGGGATAAAATATGTCACTCAAATCTAAAATTTCTTCAGCCCAAAAGAATCATGCTAACTTCTTAATAAAAACCGCATCCGCACTTCTTCTTGCTGTCGGAATTGTTACAGGTGCCGTATTTTTATCCAAAAACTCAACTGTCTATGCCGAAGAGACTGAAAAAAACCTGCCATGCGTATCCAAGTTTCTCCGACCGACAACCGTGTCTCACTCAATAAAGGGTGAAACCACTGAATATTCATTCAACGTCGATAATACTGGCACTGAGCCCTATGATTTTTAAAGTTTATGTCACACCGTACTCTGTAACTAATGAGAAGTATAGCCCGAATTTCTCAAATGAAACCAGCCATACTATGCTTCGTCGTTGGATTGATTTTAAAAAACGAAGCTGGCGAATATGTAAAAGGAAAATACCTATACTGTTCAACCTGGGCAGCGTAAGGAAGTTCACTATCGTATTGTGGTTCCAGATGATATTCAGGCGGCGGTCAGTATGCTATGATCTTTGTCGAAGCAATCCCAAAAACCGACAATAATACTGGTGGAATTCGCACGATTTCTAGACTTGGCTACCGCGTCTTCGGTCGCACCAATGGCGAAACCAAAAGAATCTGCAGAGATCCTGAACCACAATATGGATAGTTTTTATACTTCCGGCAAAGTTAGGATGACTGGCTCTGTAAAAAATGATGGTAACGCAGATTTTTAATGCTATCTTTAAAATTAAAAGTTGAAAAATCTTTGGTGGTGTCGTCTATGAAGATAGTAAAGGCTATGATGTACTTCCAGAGACCACTCGCACCATCGAAATGCTTTGGGAGGATACACCAGCCTTCGGTATTTACCGCATCACATCCAGTATGAACGCACTAGATAAATCGAGTAGTACAACAAAAATTGTTCTCATTATCCCGATCTTTATGATTGTAATTCTACTTATGCTATTGACAATCACAATTGCCTGGTTTATAATTCTCTACAGAAAGCGACAAGCCCAGAAATCGAAGCTTATTATCTAATCGCGAGGATAAAAAGTCGAGAAGAAGGGGACGATGCGAGTCGTCAAGCGTTCAAAAATAAAAATAAAAAGCGAGTGTGAAAAATGAAAGAAAAAAAGGAATAATCGGTCTATTCGGTTTAGCCACCTTGGCTATGGCCGGATTAACCGTTCAGGCTGCATTGCCTACCTATGCAGCAAATAGTACTAATGTTACCGTCCAGCTAACGGTGCTTCCAAGTGGTGAAGCTCTCCAGATTGAGCTCCCAACAGATGGAAATGCCTTTACCTCAGACAAAGGTGACCGTCGAGGCAACAGTATGCCGAAGCTAAGGATATTCAGTGGCGCATTGTCTATAAAAGATGATGCAGGTACTGAAACGACCTATCCAATACCTCAGATTTCCGTGGCTGATCCACACGGTAATGCCACTTCTGGTACTCACGAGACCAAGTTGACCTTACCGCATTAAACGGTGGAAAAATATGGTTCATATAAAATCATTTCAATGATCAACAATAAACCATCAACCGAAGATGTTGTGACCTTTGAATATCGTGCATTAAAAATCAAAGACAACGGAACCGAGTCCAAATAACAATAATCCTCAGGTAATTATTGATCCACGGTCCAAATGTCGATCATGTCAATGTTCAGATCTATGATCAGAATGGTAACCCAGTTCTCCCAGCTCAATCAATGTGCCAACTACAGACACCACTGGCGGGCACGGTGGTTCAACCAACTGGACTGTACCGGTTACAGAGAACAATCTTAAAGATGGTCACTACTGTGTTGTCTTTACCGCTTATGATAATCTCGGCAATATTCTCGATCGTAACGCCAAGTACTGTTTTGACTACACCTCAAAGAAAGCTCCGCTCGTGCCAGATACTGGTGGATCAATCTTCGCTGGTACAAACTTTACTAACGCAGATTACATCTCAACTTCACTCGCCGTCTTCTTTGTCGCAGCATTCTTCGCGCTTATGGTATTAAAGCGCAATCGCAAAACAAAACGTCGCTAAAAGAATCAAAGAGAATAAAAACACGCGCTACCAGGCGAAAGCTCAAAAATAGACTCAGATGGGTCTATTTTTATTTTTAAGAACCAAATCTAGTGTGCTGTTTTTCTACTCAAAAACCTTTTTCTACTCCAAAACCTATTTTCTTGTATATTTTAAAAATCATGCTAAGATAAAATAACTGGACGATTAGCTCAGTTGGCTAGAGCGCGTCTTTGACGTAGAACGAGGTCAGAGGTTCGAGTCTCTATCGTCCACCAGTATGGAACATCCGGCAGGATGTTTTTGATTATTCTATAAATGTTTCTGAAAAATAGCAGCTTAGATTCTTAGGAATCCAAAACTACCACCACATAAATCGGCAATATATCAAGATGGCAAGACTAAAAAGTCTTATGCTATAATTAAACAAACTTAGTGTAGAATTATGAAAAACAGGAAATAATAAAACAATCTGAAAATTTTTGCAGGCTCCTAGTACGACGCTTATTGCGCCATTTTTAAAAATTCTCGCAGGTCTATCCTGTAGCTTTCTTTTTGTCTTCATCTTTATTCTTTCAGAACACCGTTATAGCCGCTCCATCATCGATCAGCCCTAACTCTTTCCGCTCCCTCCACTCAGCTCGATTTTTCTGCAACCGAGATGAATAACTCTGAATTAAAAAAGACCACTGCAATAAGCGCCACAGTGACGACCGATCATCCGCAAGGTTATACCTTATATATCTCAAGCGTCGATGAGGACACTTCGCTCGATAACGGTGCCTTTTAATCATATTCCATCGATTTCTACCGGCCTCAGTGAGACCGCTTTTACTGCCGCATCTTGGGGATACTCGCTCGACAATACTAATTTCAAAACCAATCCCAAAACTCAGCACCATGGAGAAAATCGCCGAATCGCAACTCCCTGCAAACGCCGCCACGGTCGCCTCCGGTTAATTTTGGTGTTAAGGTCACTCCAGATCTTTATGAAGGTACCTATCAGAAGGAGATCGTTTTTCACCGCAATCACTAATTCAACAAAGACCGTCAGTCATATCGACGTGGGCCAACAAACCGCATATCGCTTACAGTGGATAAGTAGGTCAAATCAACCTGTTAAAGCCATTAAGCGTGGCTATCAGGCTCCGCCAGCGGGATTTGATACTGGACTTATTGAGGCAAAAATTTGAGCTATCTCCACCAGGTGAGCCAATAAAGACCATTGCCTGGTATGATAGAACTACTCAGAATATCTATATCTATAGTGATGCAGATGAAATCTATAGTTAGCGAAAAATGCTAAAAGCCATGTTTTAAAAGATGTCACCGAGGATCGAGATCCGATTGATATCGACCTGACCGGTATTAACCTGAGTAAAGCGAAGGATCTTTCGAGACTTTTTGCAAGAACGAAAATTAACCATTTAAACCTCGGAGACTTTTAATTTAGAGATACTGAAAATCTTAGCAATATGTTTTATGGTACTAAATTCGTCAATCCTGATTCAACGGCAATTGATCTTTCTAAATTCAATACCAGCAGAGCAACCGACTTCAGTAGAATGTTCTACGAATCAAATCTCACGGCAATAAATTTAACTGGCCTGAACACCAGTGCTGCCACTAATCTCTCTGGTATGTTCCAAAGGTATGTCGGGTATTACCTCTCTTGATCTAACGCCTCTTGACACCCGGAATGTGACTGATATGTCGAGTCTTTTTGAACGTATGACAAATCTAACCGATCTGAATATTTCATCGCTTAATACTTCACAGGTTACTAATATGAGCTCTATGTTTAGTGGTCTATCAGAATTAACGGATCTTGATCTTTCTCACCTAGACACTTCACAAGTTACTAATATGTCTAGCATGCTCTCTGGACTTGGCAAGATTACTAGTCTCGATCTCTCACACCTTAATACAAGTAATGTAGAAGATATGAACGGTATGTTCTCAGGGCTGTAGTCTGCTTACTAATATTAATTTTTCAGGACTCGACACCTCGAAGGTTATCAACATGTCAAGTATGTTTTCCAGTATGGATAGCATAACTGATCTTGACCTCACTGAACTCGATACTGCAAACGTGGAAGACATGAGTAGTATGTTTAGCGGGTCTAACTCACTAGTCAATATTAATTTTTCAGGACTCGACACCTCGAAGGTTACCAATATGTCCAATATGTTCTCTAATATGGCTAGTATGACTAACCTTGATCTCTCATCCTTGATACGCCATCGGTGACCGATATGTCCTACATGTTCTCATATTCAACAAGTCTTACGAATCTGAATCTAGCTAATTTCGATACTTCATCTGTAGAAACGATGTCAGGTATGTTTAGTGGTGCTTCAGGCATCGAGACGCTGGATTTATTACATTTATCACTAGTAATGTTACTGATATGTCTAGTATGTTCTCTGGAATGAGTAATCTCACAAATCTTGATCTCTCCAGTTTTGACGTGTCGCAAGTTTCTGAAATGAGTAGCATGTTCCAGGATGATGAAAGATTGACAACTCTTAATCTCTCAAGTTTTCATACTACTTCAGCCACTAATATGAGTACCATGTTTGCTGGTATGCGTGATCTCACCGCTCTCGACATAAGTAACTTTGATACCTCTCAAGTAACGGATATGAGTGGCATGTTCCAGGATGATGAAAGCTTGACAAGCCTTAATCTCTCACACTTCAATACTAGTAGTGTTGAATATATGAATGATATGTTTATGAATACAAAGCGGTCTCACTGGTCTTGATCTCTCTAGTTTTGACACATCCAATGTGAAAAAATATGAACTCCATGTTTGAAGGGGCTCTCGCTGATAACGCAGTACTCGATCTTTCAAAGCTTTAATACCTCCAATGTTGTCACTGATACAATGACTCATCAAGGAATGAAAAATATGTTCCTAAACTCAAGGTCAAAACTATTTATGCTTCAAGCGCCTTTAACTACGAGCCATATTGATGAACATGAAGAGCTCTTTGGGGGCAATGAAAACCTTATTGGTGGCAACGGTACTGCATATTCAGACTCTAATCCAACGACTAAAACTTATGCGGTTATTGATATTGCGGGTACCCCAGGCTACTTCACTCAAAAATAATTATGGTATACTTATCTAAAGTAATTTGGAGCATTTATGCAAAATCTAACTAATAAAAATTAATAGTTTTTCTCAATGCGGCAGTCAGTACTACCGTCCTGATGATTTGCGTCGGATCTTTTCTTGCCCTCTTTCCAGCTCTGAGTCTTGAAATTACGCGTTGGATTTTTATTATCGCACTCGTCTCCGCTGGTATTAATATGATTAGTGCCGACCTCGCCGGCAAACGTCAAAACCGGCCTCCTTTCTGGAACTGTCTTTGGCTCGTTTATTATCTTGCTTGGTTTGATTATTCTGACCAACCCTGGCGTACTCAGTATTATTCCAATCGCCATTGGCTTTTATGTTGTCATTTCCAGCTTGACCAAAAATCCGCATGACTCTTGCCTTGCGTGAAATCTCCAACTCCGCCTTTACGGCTTCAATTTTAATGAACCTTATTTCAGTTGTCTCAGGGCTGTGTGATTATCTTCCAGCCAATCACCTCCACTGCAGTTGCTATCATGATTGTCGGAATTATGTTGAGTGGTGTATGGCGTGTCTGATTTAATTAATGTTTTCATCTTAAAGAAGCATGTTAAAGATTTTTGCTAAAAACATGAAGGCTGCCAAGCAATATCTCACTGAGGGATATTAAGGAAGCTGAAATTGTTGAAGATAAGAAGAAAAATAAAAATATTGCCAAAACCGGAAAATGGCGGTATAATACAAAAAGACTTCTGGGTCAGTAGCTCAGTTGGTTAGAGCACGGGCCTTTTAAAGCCCGGTGTCGAGGGTTCGAGCCTCCCGACTCACCAGAATTTTGAAAAACACAGCCGCGAGGCTGTTTTTCATGCTAAATTCGCTTATCCTATCGAAAAACCGTAAAATATGCTATGATAAATCAAATTTAATATTAATATTCTTATCACAAACTGATATTTAAGTTGATATTTTGTGGTAATAAAAAGCGAATCTATGGAGAACAAGGAACAAATTCGCAACGTTGCGATTATTGCGCACATTGACCACGGTAAAACAACACTAGTTGATGCTTTTGCTAAAAACAATCAAACACCTTCCGCGATAATCAGGCGGAAATGAACCAGACCCTCATTATGGACTCTGGTGATCAGGAACACGAGCGCGTATTACTATTACCGCCAAACAGACTTCCGTGCACTATAATGGCTATAAAAATCAATATTATCGATACCCCAGGCCACGCCGACTTTTCTGGTGAAGTCGAACGTACCCTCAATATGGCGGACGGCGTGCTTCTTATAGTTGATGCTCAGGAAGGTCCAATGCCACAGACTAAATTCGTTCTAAAAAAGGCGCTCGATCTCAAATTAAAGCCAGTTGTTATCATTAATAAAATTGATAAACCAGCTGCTCGCATCGAGGGAAGTTAAGGACGAGATTTCTGATCTCTTCTTGGAACTTGCAACAGACGAATCTCAGCTTAACTACCCAATTTATTACGCCGTTGCCCGTGATGGTAAAGCTGGAAAGACTACTGATCTTGATGATAATCTCCATGTCATCTTCGACTCCATTATCAATGATATGCCATCTCCAAAAATCGATGCCGACGAGAGCAAGGGTCTGCAACTTCTTGTCGCCTCTCTTGCTGCTGATAATTATCTCGGTAAATACGCCATCGGTAAGATTCATCGTGGCAAAATCAAGCACGGCCAGTCCGTGAAGGTAATGAAGACGACTTTCGAAAATGGTGAGCCAAAAGTCACTTCTGAAAATGCTAAAATTGACCGCCTCTATGTCTATCGTGGTCTTGGTAAGGAAGAGGTTCAGGAAGCATTTGCCGGCGACATCGTTGCTGTAACTGGTATTGCGGACGCCAATATTGGAGATACTATTGCTACTGGCGACAACCCAGAAGCTCTCCCAACCATCGAGCTTGAGCCACCAACTCTCAGTATTTATATCGGTCCTAACACCAGCCCGCTCAAGGGTAAGGAAGGTGAATTCACCACCTCAGGCAAATTTCCGACCGCCTTCATAAAGAACTTGAGACGAACATCGCACTTAAAAATTGCTCAGGATGGTCTTGGCTATAAGGTTTTCCGGTCGTGGTGAGTTACATCTTTCAGTTTTTGATTGAAAACTATGCGTCGTGAAGGGTATGAGCTCGAAGCTGGCCGTCCAGAAGTTGTCTATAAAGAAATTGATGGTAAAAAAATGTGAACCATTTGAAGATCTTACGATCGAAGTTTCTCCAGAATACGTGGGCGCTGTTTCTCAGGAATTAGGAATTCGCAAAGCCGAACTAATCAGTCAGGAGCTTACTTCTACTGGTGCCACTCGCTTCACTTACGAAATTTCCACTGCCGCACTAATCGGCCTTCGCAATCAGTTGATGACCGCCACAAAGGGAACCGTCTTGATGTCTTCTATTCCAAAAGGCTATCGTGAGATTGAAAGTAAATATAAACCAGAACGTAATGGTGTGTTGATTTCATTTGAATCTGGTACTTCCACTGCCTACGCACTCGATATGGCACAGGCTCGTGGTATTCTCTTTATTCCTCCACAGGTCCCAGTCTATCAGGGAATGATTGTTGGCCTTTCCAACAAGAAAGATGATATCGACCTCAATGTTTGTCGTGAAAAAACAGCTCACCAATATGCGTACCCACGCTTCCGATGGTGCCATCCAGCTTACTCCATACACCAACCTTAGTCTCGAGCAATGTCTTGACTTCCTTCTTGACGATGAGCTACTTGAAGTTACTCCAAAGAGTCTACGTTTAAGGAAACGTCAGCTTGACCCAATTAAGCGAAAACGCGAAGCTAAATCTAACTAGGAAAAAACCGTGGTGGAACAGGCATATCTCATCGATTCACATTGTCATCTACATGACCAAGACTTTTTGCACCAGAAAAAGCAGACTGAGCTTCTTAAAAAGCAGTCGAAAATCAGGTGCAGAAAATTGTCTGTATCGGCACTGACCACCAGGATTCCCTAAATGCCGCAGAGTTTGTTGCAAAAAAATCCAAACTACCAGCTCTTCTGGTCTTATGGAATCCACCCATCCGAAAGTGAAAAAGCAAGGCCAGTCGTAGATTTTTTTCAAAGCTAGAAAAACCACCAGTTGCTATTGGTGAAGTCGGTCTAGATTATCATTACGGACGGGATGCGCGCGATGCTCAAATTAAATTACTCGAAGAAATGCTCGATCTCGCAAATCGCTCCCATCTTCCGCTAATTTTCCATGTGCGCGAGGGCCTTTGATGATTTTTGCTATTTTAGATAACTTCAGCAACCAGGAAATTTGTGGCGTAGTTCACTCATTTACCGACAATAAAAAGAATTTAAAAATCTCTCGACCGCGGTTTCTATATTGGCGTGAATGGCATCGCAACTTACTCCACCCTTCCGATGCCTCCGCTAGACCGTATTCTACTCGAAACTGACGCGCCATTTTTAGCACCGGTTCCATTTTCGTGGCGAAACTAATGACCCTAGTCATATTAAAGACATTGCAAACTGGCTAGCGGAAAAATAAATCTTCCTCAAGCTGAAGTTGCCAAAAATCACCTCAGCCAACACGGAGACCTTGTTTGGTATCTAAATAGTTAGGAAGAGGAAAATTGGAAAAATGGAAAAACATTATGGAACCAAATTTAAATAATACCACCAATCAGATGAAGCAAATCTATCTTGATTATGCTGCCGCCACGCCAGTCGATGCGCGGGTGCTTTCTGCTATGCAACCTTATTTTACGGAAAAAGTTCTATAATCCTTCCGCCTCCTATCTTCCAGCCAAACATATTAGGGAAGAATATGAAGCGAGAAAAAGCCGTCCTAGCTAATTCCATCGGTGCCAAATCTCCAGATTTAGTCATTACTGCCGGAGCCACAGAATCAATTAATCTTGCCTTCACGGTTTTGCGAAATTATCAAATCGCCCATTGTCTAATTCTTGAAACCGAGCATGCGGCTGTGCGTGAATCTGCCAAAAATCTCTCAAGTGACTACGAGAAAAATAAAAGTTGATCGTTCTGGACTAATTGATCTAGGAGATCTTAAATCAAAAATCAAAGATAATACGGTTCTGGTTTCTGTTGCGCTAGCCAATAATGAACTGGGCACCATCCAGCCACTCTCGGACATTAGCCGCATTTTGCAAGAGGTTCGCGACCAGCGTCTAAAAAAACTAAGAATCTCACCCCGATCTATCTTCACTCCGACGCCTCTCAAGCAATGAACTTAATTGACCTCTCCGTTGCTAGGCTCGGCGTTGATATGTTAACGATTAATGCCGCAAAGGTTTATGGGCCAAAGGGAATCGGAGCACTTTACGTTGCGCGCGGGATTAAACTCTCTCCCATCACTTTTGGCGGTGGGCAAGAAATGGGGCTACGTTCTGGTACTGAGAATGTACCCAATCTCGTCAGCTTCTCCGTCGCCAGCGAACTCGCAAAAAGCATCTCATAAGTAGTCGTAAACAGTATCAGGCCTTAGCTAAAACTTTTTCGTGAAATTATTGAGCAAAAAAATCCAAAAATTACTCCACTCTGGCTGGAAATCCGAAACACCAACTGCAAACTTCATTCCGGTCTGCTTTGATGGACTTGATGCTGAGCGTTTAATTTTTAAATTAGAAGACCGCGGCATTTATGTTTCCACCGGCGCCGCCTGTGCAGCCTCCAAAGGGCAAAAAATCTCACGTCCTTTCAGCTATTGGATTGTCGGATTCAGAAATCGCTGGTTCTCTCCGTATTACGCTCGGTAAAGATACTACCCTCGAAGATATTGAAACGGCCGCCAATAATCTTGCTGAAGTTGTCAACTTGGAAGCAAGACGCCTTAAATTAATAGATTAAAAAGTGAATATTTAAAACCTAAAAATGGATAAAAATTAAGAAAGGAAAGTATGCAGGAATATGCTGAAGCCGAAAAAAACAGGAGAATGCCAAAAAGACGGTCTTTGTTGGTATGTCTGGCGGTGTTGATTCCTCTGTTTCAGCCCTTCTTCTCAAAAATGCTGGCTTCAATGTGGTTGGGGTTTATATGAAAAAACTGGTCACGCAACCTTCCTGGTATGAAAATGCCCGTGGGCGGAGGATTTAGCTGATGCTAAGCGGGTGGCTACTAAAGCTTGATCTCGACTTCCGTATCTTCGATTTTTGAGGAAGAATACCACCAAAAAAAGTTGTAGACTATATGCTTTCTGAATTTAAAAAGGTAACACTCCAAATCCTGACATTATGTGTAATCAGGAGATCAAGTTTAAATTGTTTTATGAGGTTGCCAAGGAACAGGGAGCCGATCTTATTGCAACTGGACATTATGCTCGCACCGATTCGAAAAACCTCCTGAAAGGCTGTCGATGAAAATAAAGACCAGACCTACTTTCTCTATCGCATATCTGAGGACGCGGTGCAGCATACTATCTTTCCATTAGAAATTTTCTTAAACCAGATGTTAAAAAAATGGCTGCCGCAGCCGGCTTAGATAATGCCTATAAAAAAAGAGTCGATGGGGGTTTGTTTTTGTCGGTGAGGTGGGGATTCGCGACTTTCTCAAGGAATATTTTGAGGTTAATCCTGGCGGAAATCGTAGATCGTGAAACACAGGAGGTGGTTGGCACTCATGAAGGTGCAATATTTTATACGATTGGACAGAGACATGGTCTAAGTCTTAGCGGCGGTTTGCCATATTATATTGTCGATAAAGATATGGACAAGAATATTGTCTATGTTTCGCGTAATATCAATAATCCGGACCTCTGGACTAAAGAACTAAAAACTTAAAGATGTATTTTTGCGTCCACTTTTTGATCAGTCAGGGGAAGATAATTAATTTACCAAGTCATGTCGATGTGCGTATTCGTCATCGCGCCAGTCTGCAAACTGCCCTACCAAAAATTGACCATACAACTAAAAACTGCTACCCTCGTCTTTTGACACTGAATTCAAGCGTCCCGCCGCCGGTCAATCTGCCGTATTTTATGTTGGCGACGCCTGTGTAGGCGGTGGAATTATTGGATAATTCCGTCAGAAAAAGTCGCTAACACAAAAAACTACAAAGTAAAACTGCAAAGCAAAAGTTAAAGTTAAAGTAAAACCTACCTTTTTGAAACAGGTCCCGCCCTTGTGGATTTCAAAAATCGTGGGTAAAATCTTCGATAAAAACGCATTACTCCCACCTTTTCGATTTTTTTCATCAATCCCCTCAACTATATAATCCGAACCATCCTGACGCTTGGCGGAGATTGCTGTATCGCTAGTCGGGTCAAATTTTAAAGTAATTGTACCCTCTCCATTTTTGCAAATAAAGGCTAATTGATCCATCACCAGTAAGCGCCTTTTTAACATCAGAATCGCAATTATGCCGAGTACTCCAATTATAAATAGGGTTATTAATTTTCTCATTTTTCTCCTTTGACTTATGGATATTTATAATTGTGAAGATTCGCCAGTCACTATAAACTAATCCCAACATATCATACAATTATGGTTATGTCTATATTTTACTGAAGCCATTTGATACTTGATTGACAATTAAAATAATTATGTATAACATAAGGATTATAGATCAAATGGAAATCATACAGTTAAAAACATTACTAAAAAAATATAAAGATAAGGTTATTTTTAGTGATGTCAATCTCATTATCCCAAGCAGTTCATTTACGGTATTGATGGGTGAAAGTGGTTCTGGCAAAACCACATTACTAAATATTATGGGCGGATTAGAACCTCAAACTTCTGGCGAAGTGATTATTGAACAGCAAAAATCTTAAAAAAATTTTAATGCACGACAGCGAACGGATTTTTATCGTCATAAAATTGGTCTAATTTTTCAGGGTTCATATTTGCAGTCACAACTTACTCTTTTTGAAAAATATAAGTTTACCGGGTGTTTTTGCTAAAATGCCTAGAGTGGAACGCGATCAGCGTGTTAGGGAATTAGCTAGAAATCTAGGTATTTCAGAAGTGTTGAATAGTCTACCGAGTCAAGTTTCTGGCGGACAAGCCGAACGAGCTTGTATTGCACGCGCGTTGCTATTAAATCCAAAAATAATTTTGGCAGACGAACCAACTAGCAATCTTGACGAAAAAATGCCAATATTATTTTACAGTTACTAAATAACATTAGGTTGCAGCGAGGAATCACCGTGATAGTTTCAAGCCATAGTCAACTTGTGGCTGGGTTTGCTACTCAGCTTGTCACTGTTAAAAAATGGAACCATCTATGTTCAGTGAACTCACTAGGATTTTCTCATCGATTATTTGTCTCCAATCTAACCAAAAGTCTTACTACAATTGTTTCGATCGGCATTCTCTACTCTGTGATTGCCGCACTGATTTTTATTACGAATGGTTTAGGACAAACACTTAAGAACTATTCCAATGAAATCAATGATGGTGAAGTTTATCTGCTTTCGGAATATGAAGGGAAGATGATGATTTAATAGAAAGACGAGCCAAAAATATCATGGCGAAAAGATTGAATTATCCAAGTCCCAGTTAGACAGATATGGGATTTTTCATGAATGATTCTGCAGTTATTTTAAAAGTTTATAAATATCGCTGCAGGCTGAACAATATTATAATTGTATGGATACTAGGAATTTGGTTATGCTAGTGACGAGTATCACATAACGGAGTTGTTTAGTCAGAAAATTAGTGCCAAACAAACACTGGAAAAATACGAAAAAGAAAAAGATTATTCCTATTATTATCATCTTAATCATCGCCTCGATGTTGATTTTTGTATTTGTCATTTCACACATAATTTCTAGTGATGACAAAATAATCTTCATGTATCGTTCACTCGGTGCCACCAAAAAACAGATCTTTTTTTATCTATTTTAGCTATATACAAGAAATCTGCTTTTTATATCATAGTCATGATGTTAGTTGTCGGAGGCATCATGGCAGGTTTGTCGAAAAATTTGGATTGGATCCTACTTTACAGACTGGCTCTTGTCATATTTTTCCTGGCGGCACTAATCCCAAAGTCAGTACTTTTGGGTTCAATGAAGACTTCATATACTTATTTATTTCTCTTTTTGCCTCATCGTTTCTTTCGTTTCTTCTGTGTATTGATCAATTCTTCACCAAGAAAATTTCGCAGCGCATAAAAGGAGCATAAATGTATTTCACTGATATTTTAAAAATTAAGTTTTCGGAAATTTATTAGGCAGTTTCGTCGCAGTTATAAAGCTCGTCGTTGCCATGTCTGTATTATTTTGTCTCATTTTTACAATAAATCTCTTTTTACTGGACTTAGGAACTCTCACATTAAATTTTTCGCAGGCAAAAGTTGGTAATCAAGTTATAATTTCCGCAAATAACCTCAGTCCATATACTAGCCTAAAAAGAAACAAAAGAGACAAAAAGAAATTAGTAGCGCTGAGATGATCCAAGATATTGAAAAATTTGGTGGGAAGATCCTCAAAAATACCAGATCCGTTACTAGATATTATATCCCAGTTCTGTCAAAGCCCTCTGTCCAGAATTTAATCGAAGTTGATCCATCGAATGCACCAAAAGATGCTATTCCGATTCTTACTACCACATCCTTTGGCGAATTACTATTAGGTAAATATGATAATAAAATAAATAAACTCACTGCCGTCGAATACCTCTCTAGATATCAGGATTATCGAGATAAAGTGCTAGAGCAAAACTTTTGAAACTGATAATGGTGAGAAGTTTTTTTGTTGTTGGACTATTGCCAGGTAGTTACCATCTATCCAACTATTCATTTTACACACTAGAAAAAATGTCGATACAACACTCTTAAATGAGTTACTTGATGATATTCCTCTGCAGGGTTTTGAGCCAATTGCGGTCGATAATGGCAATCAAGATTCCTGGCAGACTGGACAAAATGTTAAGCAAAAATGTTAAATACGAAATGGTTTATGCGGTCTTTGACAATCAAAAGACGCCCGCCATTATCTCGAACAGGGAAAGCTAGCTTCCGAATGGTTACACTAGACGACAGAAGCTATAATGCAAATGTGATACTCGGTTTATCTCCAGAAATTACCTTTATCTTCAATTTCTTCCAAATTATAATCAGAATCATCTCTTTCATATTATTTATTGTCGCTACAGTCGTTATTCTCTCCACAAATACCAGGTTAATTGCACAAGATGAAGAAGAAATTGCACTCTATTGCAGCCTCAGTGCCACAAAGTCTCAGCTAAAAATATTTTACGGTATTTATTTCTTCATCTTAATCGTCAGTGCGCTCATCTTTTGCCTATTTTGTTGCTTCGCTTGTCCTTATTTTCTTTCACCTATTTCGTGGTCAGTTAATTAATATTCAAGCCGCACTGGCCTTTAGTTTGAAAGATGTTCCGCAAGTATTTTGGTATGGTATTAGTTCTGACTTTCTCGTTATCATTGTCGCGACACTGCTTCTTGCTCCACTCTCTACTCTCTTGAATTCCAGAAAGTTCTCCTCTCGCGTGGTATAATATTTGCTATGAATGCAAGTGAAATCCGTCAAAAATTTCTTGAATATCAGCAAAAACTCGGCCACCAGGTAATTGCTCCGGCTAGATTAGTACTGGAAAATGACCCCACCACCCTGTTCACAGGTTCTGGTATGCAGCCGCTTTTGCCTTTCTTACTTGGCGAGCCGCACCCAGCTGGTAAGCGACTTTCTGATTCTCAACCATGCTTGCGTCTGCAGGATATCGAGGATGTTGGCGACCCAAGACACACCACGGTTTTTGAAATGCTTGGTAACTGGTCGCTTGGCGATTACTTTAAGCAGCAGCAAATTCCGGCCTTCTTCAAATTTTTGACTGAAGTAGTTGGGCTGATCCGCACAAAATTTATGTCACTTGCTTTTATTGGTAGTGAAAAATATGGTATTCCAAAAAGACACGGAAGCAGCTGAAATTTGGCAGCAAGTTTTCAAAGAGGCAGGTGTCGATGCCAAAATTGCCGAAATCGGTAGCGCAGAAAAATGGAGCAGAGCGTGGAATTTTTGACGGTGAACATATCTTCTTTTATGACGACCATGAAAACTGGTGGAGCCGTGGCGGTGGTGTAGAGACTACTCCAATTGGTGATCCGTGTGGTCCAGATTCTGAAGTCTTCTATGATTTCGGTGAAGATAAACAGGATGTCGCAGTATGGTAAGTCTCATCCAGCCTCTGATGGTGCACGCTTCATGGAAATCGGCAATCAAGTCTTTATGCAGTATAAGCGTAATGAAGATGGTAGCTTCTCTGAACTTAAGCACAAGAATATTGACTTTGGTGGCGGACTTGAACGTATCGCGGCGGCTGCCATTGATTCCTTTGATGTTTTTGAAACCCTCGCTCTTACGTCCTCTAATCAAAAAACTTGAAGAAATTTCTGGTAAAACCTACAAAGAAAATACGTCTGATATGCGCATTATCGCCGATCATTTTACGCGGCGCTTATCTCTTGGCTGCCCAGGGGCTTACGCCAAGCAATCGTAAACAAGGTTACGCCATGCGTCGCCTGATTCGTCGTGCCATTCTTAAAGCTCTCAATCTTGGTATTGAGCAGGATTTTCTTGCCCAGATGATCCCGTTAATTGAAGCAAATTATGCTGACCTCTCTGATGAAATTCTTGACAACAGAAAAGATGCGCTTGCCGTTCTTATCCGTGAAGAGCAGGCCTTCCGTAGAACTTTTAAATCGCGGACTTAAAGAACTCAACAAGATGAAAGTTTCCGGTCTCTCTGGCAGGGAATTATTTATGCTGCAGGATACCTATGGTTTTCCACTTGAGTTATCCGTGGAGGAGGCCCAGCGAGAAAATATTCAACTTAGCGAAAACTGGCAGGCAGAATTCGAGCAGTGTCTTGCCGAGCAGCGTGCACGCTCTAAGACTGCTTCCGAAGGTATGTTTAAAGGCGGCCTCGAGGATCATAGTGAAATGTCTACCAAATATCACACCGCAACACATCTACTCCTTGCTGCTTTTGCAGAAGCTCATCGATAAAAATATTGGCCAGTCTGGTTTCCAATATCACTTCCGAACGTCTGCGTTTTGATTTTTAATCTTGACCGCAAGCTAACTCCAGAGGAAATTAAATCCCTTGAAGATCAGGTTAATCTCTGGATTTCAGAAGATCATCCAGTGGTATTCGCTGAATATGATAAGGAATACGCAAAAAAATACCTAAAAGCTCACGGTCAGTTCTGGGAAAAAAATATCCAGAAAAGGTCAAAGTCTATACAATTGGCAACTTTGATCAGCCAGTCTCGCGTGAAATCTGTGGCGGCCCACACGTTGAACATACCGGTTTTGCTCGGTAAATTCAAAAATCAAGAAAGAAGAATCTTCCGCCGCGGGCATTCGCCGCATCAAGGGCTGTCTTAGAATAAATAATTAAAACTAAAAGTGGAGGCATATGGAACGATTAATTGAATATCTCATTCCTGAAAATTATCAACTTGAACTACGTGTTAATAAACAAACTGAAAAGTACAAGGGCATGTAGTTATAAAAGGGGCAGGCGGTCAAATCAAACCTCAAATTGCATGCCAGGGAATTAAAAAAATCGCGAAGATTACAATTAACGACCAGCCAGTCGGTTTCCACCTCGATCAGGAAAAATCAGTTACTTCTACTTGATTCGGAAAAATCCTAACTGTAGCTAGTTCCAAAAAGTCTGTTTCGGATTCTACTATTCCAGAGGAGAATAACGCAAAAACGCAAATTCTAGCCAAATCTCCATAGATATTCGCTATAGCTTCAAACTCAGCCATAGCATGATCGGTATGTATCTTTCGACTTATCAGTATCAAGGAAAAGAAGAGCGTATTGTTTCCACTCAGTTCGAGTCGCATTATGCCATGAATGATGTTTCCATGTGTCGATGAGCCAGAAGCTAAGAGCCACTTTTTGATGTTAAGGTCATTGATACCGACATCGAAGATACGATCCTAGTAATATGCCAGTAGATACAGAACGAGTCTTAACTTATACCTCTGTTAATGCGGACCTTAACCCTAAAAGATGATGCAAACGCCTTAAATCTTAATACAGAGGTTTCGCGTAAATTGTTACCTTCAAGACCACGCAAAGATGTCAACTTATCTTTTTAGCTATTTGTATCAGTAAGTTTAACAAAGTTTCTGGAAAAAAATCAGCACGGCATTGAAGTAACAACCTATGCGGCACTCAATCAACCAAAAGAGCGTCTCGAGTTTTCTAATCAAATCGCCATGAGTCTCTTGATTTTTATGATCAACTCTTCGGTTTCCCATATCCTCTACCAAAAACTGGACCAGGTTGCTATCCCGGATTTTGATGCTGGTGCTATGGAAAACTGGGGTCTTGTTACCTATCGCGAATCTTGTCTTCTTGCGGATGAAAAATACTCCAAAAACCACCAAAGAATATATCATCACGGTTGTCACTCATGAGCTCTCACATCAGTGGTTTGGTAATCTCGTGACCATGAAATGGTGGGATAATCTCTGGCTTAACGAGAGTTTTGCCAATATGATGCAATTTTACTCAGTAAATCACCTCCGTCCGGATTGGCAAATCTGGCAGGATTATTTTACGGAAGACTGTCTCTATGCCCTACGACGCGATTCCTTGAAAAAAACGTTCAGGCAGTTCAGCAGCCAGTTTCTGATCCCGCTGAGATTGATACGCTTTTTGATGGAGCCATTGTTTACGCAAAGGGCTCACATCTAATATTTATGTTGATGCGCCTAATGTCTGAGGAGCAATTCTTTAAGGGCTTAAAGGATTATTTTAAAAAATATCAATATCAGAATACCACCGGTGACGATCTCTGGGCTTGCTTACAAAAATATGCTGACTTTGATGTAAAAAGATGATGGATTCCTGGATTTTGCAACCAGGTTTTCCAATGATTAATGGTAAAAACAGCAACGCTTCTTGGCGGATGGTTCAACCGATGAAACTACTTGGCTTTTACCAAAAATCACCGACGACATGTCTGGCCATTATTTAATCCAGCTTTCCGATGCAGAATTCAAGTCAAAAATCGCTAATTTCAAGAATCTCAGTTTCGAACAAAAAGCTCAGACTTCTGATCGATCGCAGCCTAATGATGCGTACCCCATATAATAATACCAGTAGTATTCTCGATCTTCTCCTGAATTTAAGAATGAGAAGCTAGAATCGATCTGGCAGCTAGTGGTGACTTTGATTGCGAATCTTAAAATTTTCTTCCCACCAGATTCTCCACACTATGCCAAATTTCAGCAATACGTAATGCAATTGGCGGAAAAATAATCTCCAAAGGTTGGGGGCTTTCTCCAGCAGAAAATGATACGACTGACGATCTTAAACTTCGTCCTCTCATCTTGAACTTTGCTATCTATGCAGATAATTCAGAAATCATAAGGCAGCTGGCTGACCTCTATGATCAGAAAGATTGGTATAAAACAAGATTTTTCAATGGTCTCACCAGAACTTGTCGATGTAATTGTGAATGCCAAGTTTAGATTTAGCAGAGAAGAGAGTTTTCTCTGAGCTCCTCACGCGATATCAAACTGAGTCTAACCCAAATTATAAATCCATTATTCTTGACACGATCACAGATAGCCGTGAGCAAAAAGCACATCGAGCAGCTTATTGCATTACTTGAAAAAGCAGGATGTCGTGCGTTTGCAGGATCATGTATCTCTCCTGGCTAGCCTTCTATCTAATTTCTGGTCCAAGCGGGCAGCCTTAGACTGGTTCTACGGCCACTGGGACTACATTAAGGAAATCACTGATGGTAAATCTATCGACGACTATATACGTGTTGTTGGAGCTAGAATATCCACTGAAGCTGAGGCCAAAGAATTCAAGGCATTCTGTAAGCAGATGAAAATGATCCAGCCGTGGCACGTGCGATCAAAAATAGCTGAATTTGGCATCGATCTTACCTTGAAATGGAAAGAGCGAGAGTCTAATCATATATATAATAAATTGTCTGAAATTCTGTAATTAAATTCATATATATCTGTAATTAAAATCATATATATAATAGGATTTTTAAATATCCTTAAAATTTGGCGTATAAAAGTATAAAAATATATATAGATAATACATAAATGATGCATAGATAATGCATAAATAATGCCAGCAATCGTAAAAACATTGAAAATCACGATTAACAGGGGAATGAACATTTTAAAAAATCGGTCAAGGGAAAGTCAAAAATCTGAGAAATTTGAAGAAAAAATTAAAAATCTTAAAAATCTTTCAAAAACCCTTGCAAACTTTCAAAAGCTGTACTACAATACTAAACAAGTTCAGCAAGTCAATAAGTTGACCACTGCCATGAAGAGAAAACTGCGAGGTAATCTCCTTGGAAAAATCCAAGCGAAGATTTCTGAGGGTTATCGAATTGATAATCCGTTCATTGCAGAGTTTCAATTAACAATTTGGACAACGATGAAAATAAAATAGACTTGCATCGTATTTATCCAAATAAATCCCTTCTCGGGTTTAGGAAGATAGATACAGAATTAGTAATTGAACTTCGATTACTAGTTAAGTCAATGCATAAAAGGTAAATAAGGGCACTAATAGTGGATGCCTTGACAATCAATACCGATGAAGGACGTAGAACTCTGCGATAAGTCTTGGGGAGCTGAGAGCAAGCTTTTGATCCAGGAATCTCCGAATGGGGCAACCTAATACGAGTCATGTCGTATTGCAATTACTTGAACACATAGAGTAATTAGACGGGAACCAGCCGAACTGAATCATCTTAGTAGGTTGAGGAAAAGAGAATAAACAATGATTCCGAAAGTAGTGGCGAGCAGAAATTGGAACAGCCCAAACCTTAACATAACCATACGGTTTAACGGCCAGAGTTATGAAAGGGGTTGAGAAATTAGATAATTTTTATGTATAGCAGTTGAATAAAATCGAAGCCTACTCACTTTTTAAGGACTATCAGCTTGGGCAAAACGCCCTTGAGTGCAGTCCGAAAAAAGTGAGTAGGCGACGATTCGACAGTTATACATAAAAAGCCAACATCGTTAAATGAGTGGATAATGATAAAATCCTTTTAGATCATAGCAGAAGTGTTTTGAATGGCACACCAAAGAAGGTGAGAGTCCTGTACGCGAAATGGTCTTAGGCATTATATATCTTTTTTCAAGTAGGACGGGGCACGAGAAACCCTGTTTGAATCCGGCAGGACCACCTGCCAAGGCTAAATATATTGATTGATCGATAGCGAACTAGTACAGTGATGGAAAGGTGAAAAGAACCCCGGGAGGGGAGTGAAATAGAACCTGAAACTTAGTGCCTACAAGGTGTCGGAGCAGCTTCGGCTGTGACGGCGTGCTTTTTGTAGAACGATCCAGCGAGTTAATGTTGTCGGCGAGGCTAAATCAAATGATGGAGCCACAGTGAAAGCGAGCCTTAACAGGGCGACAAGTCGGCAGTATTAGACCCGAAACCGGGTGACCTAACCATGAGCAGGTTGAAGCTGCGGTAACACGCAGTGGAGGACCGAACCAGGGCACGCAGTAAAGTGCTTGGATGACATGTGGTTAGCGGTGAAATGCCAATCGAACTCGGAGATAGCTGGTTCTCCTCGAAATAGCTTTAGGGCTAGCGTTGTGTTAGTAATCATCAGGGGTAGAGCTCTGAAAAGGTTCGGGGCCGGCAACGGTACCCACCCTTATCAAACTACGAATACTGGTGGTGTAACCACAGCAGTCAGAACGGCGGGGCTAAGCTCGTCGCTCAAAAGGGAAACAGCCCAGATCATCGTCTAAGGTCCCTAATTAACACTAAGTGGGAAACAAAGTGAAATTTCTTAAACAGCTAGGATGTTGGCTTAGAAGCAGCCATTCATTTAAAGAGTGCGTAACAGCTCACTAGTCAAGAGATTTTGCGTGGAAAATGTAACTGGGGCTAAAGTGTTAAACCGAAGACATGGACTTCTGCTTATGCAGGAGTGGTAGAGGAGCGTTGATATCGCAGTGAAGTCAGATTGTAAAGTCTGGTGGAGCGTTATCAAGTGAGAATGCTGGAATCAGTAACCTTAAGACAGGTGAGAATCCTGTCGGTCGTAAAGAGCAAGGTTTCCAGGGCCACAGTAATTGTCCCTGGGTTAGTCGGTCCTAAGCCGAGGCGTATCAGCGTAGGCGATGGACAACAGGTTAATATTCCTGTACAGGTAGTAGTTGTGAACAGTTCACGGTGAGATGACCGGAGCGGATTAATGGTTTATCCGTCCAAGTCTCTAGGGAACTAGAGATGAGTGAAAGGTAATCTTCGGATTATTAATTCGGGTGAAGCACTGGCTAGAAAAAGCTGGTTCACTTATGCTGCTGCCTACCGTACCGCAAACCAACACCGGTGCTCGGGTCGAGTAGACCAAGACCTACGTGAGAACCTTCGCTAAGGAACTCGGCAAAAAGCGTCCGTAACTGGGAATAAGGACTGCCCTCTCATTAAGATGAGGATTTGCTAGAAACTCAGCAGAAGATTCAGCTAATAATGTTTGGTTATTTAAAAATTACATTTTTGAGACCATAAGCACGGGCGAGCGCCCTTGAGCGTGTCGAAAAAATGTAATTAAATATTACCTTAATACTGAATTTTTCGTTGAGACAGAACAAATCAGGAAATTTGTTTTGCAAATTCGTGTCTTTTCTAGTAGTCTAATCGTCATTTTGATGAGAGGGCCGCAGCTAAAGAGCCCACGGAACTGTTTACACAAAAACATAGGTCTCTGCTAACGCGAAAGCGGATGTATAGGGGCTGACTCCTGCCCGGTGTCGGAAGGTTAAGGGAGAGCTTTACGGTTCGAACTGAAGCCCCGATGAACGGCGGCGATAACTATGATCGTCCTAAGGTAGCGAAAATTCCTTGTCTGGTAAGTTCAGACCCGCACGAATGGAGTAATCATGTGGGCACTGTCTCGGCGAAGGCCACGGTGAACGTGCATTGGCGGTAAAGATGCCGTCTGATCATGCCAGGACGAGAAGACCCCATGGAGCTTTACTACAACTTTGCATTGATTATTGGGACATTTTGTGTAGAATAGGGTGGAAGACTTTGAAGCAGATACGCTAGTATTTGTGGAGTCGAAATGTGAAATACCACCCTGAATGTTTTAGTAATCTCACTTTTGACCTGATCGGCCAAAAGGACCGTGCATGGCGGGTAGTTTAACTGGGGCGGTTGCCTCCTAAAGAGTAGCGGAGGCGTTCAAAGGTTGGCTAACTACGGATGGAAATCGTAGTGATAGTGTATGCGCAAAAGCCAGCTTGACTGTGAGGGCCACAACCCAATCAGACACGAAAGTGGGAGCAAATGACCCGCTGTACAGAACTTCGGTTCAATTTACGTGGGAAAGACAGCGCACACGGATAAAAGTTACCCTGGGGATAACAGGCTGATCGCGCCCAATAGTTCACATAGACGGCGCGGTTTGGCACCTCGATGTCGGCTCATCACATCCTGGAGGGGGAGCACCTTCCAAGGGTCCGGCTGTTCGCCGGTTAAAGTGGTACGCGAGCTGGGTTCAGAACGTCGTGAGACAGTTCGGTTTATATCCGGCATGATCGTTAGGAATTTTGAGGAGATCTACCCTTAGTACGAGAGGACCGGGGCGGACGAATCTCTAGTGTATCGGTTGTGACCACCTGTTGCATCGCCGAGTAGCTATGTTCGGAAGAGATAAGCGCTGAAAGCATATTAAGCGCGAAGCCCACTCCAAGATTAGAATTCCCTATGAGCTCCCAGAGAGAAGATCTGGTTGATAGGTGCAAGATGGAAGTACCGCAAGGTATGGAGTCGAAGCGTACTAATAGATCCATCGCCTTTTTTATGTTCAAACTATCAGGGTTTTGATTTAAAAATGAGACGCAGATAGTTTGATAGACTTAACAGTAATCGGTGCTCGATCAGAACACCGCAAGTTTATTAATTTCATCACACCTAATGGACATCAATCAGCGTGCATATATCAATAAGCGCAAATTGGTGCTCATAGCACTGAGGAAATACCTGTTCCCATTCGAACACAGAAGTCAAGCTCAGCAGCGGCGAGAATACTGCAACAGCGGGAAGGTAGCAAGGTGCCAAATTATACGGAATAACCACCCCAACGGGTGGTTTTCTGTTATCCATGTATATTATTGCGAGTTAAGATGCTTATAAAATATAACCGCAAAATAAATTAACCTATAATATTAAATCTATAATAATAAATTCTGTAGTAGATTGGTTCTGCAATAGTTTAGCTAACTTAGCGCGCAGTCCAACCAGCTCATCTGTACTTGCCCGCAGCATATCAATCGCAACGTAAAGTAATCCAAATGCGGTAATAAAGAATGAGTCAAGATCTTCAGTGGTTTGCATTCTCGATACCTGGGATATCAACATCATCAGGTAGATGCACGAGTGGGCGACGAGAAAAGGTAGATCCGTATACCAATCTGAAGTAGCCAGTGACTCTTGTAATGAAGCTAAGCCTGCACCACCGCCACAGAGTAGAATTCTGGTAGGAAGGGCTTCCACTGGTGGAAAATCTTCAAGGCGACCGCAACTCCACCTAGCCAGACCTCGATATTGTCAGAAAGTCGCTGTATTAATTTTCTTGGCGCGCTCAGGTGTGGCTAAAATTTGCTGGATCTCATTCTTTTCTCAGCCTCCGCTACAGTTTCCTCCTTATAGCTTCAGGAGTCAACTGGTCCAGTGATACTCCACCAAGCTGTAGTTTTACAGCTTCGGCAGTGTCTAATCTAGTCCAGTGCGTGTCGCAATCTGGTGAGTAAAACTACGTCCGTCAATTCCAAAACATCTTCGTTCCTTCGACGCCACCATCATCAACTACTGCAATATCAGTCGTCCCACCACCAATATCCATCACATGGCAGAAAAAATTCGACTCTAATTCATTCCCAAGACAAGCGCGACAAACCGCAGAATGGCTCTACTGCCACCGCTAATAGATCAAGATTTAACTCTGCACAGAGCCTTTTCGATCGCTGGAAATATGCACAGCGGTGCAAAAAGCCGTATAAAACTGGATCATCAAAATCTGATCCCTTGAATCAATCGATTCGACTTTGCTTTATATCCATCAATCGACAGAAACAATTGCAGAATTAATTAAGCGCACCTCAACCTCAGGACTGTCAGTCTCAAGTGCAATTTTTGCTTAGCCTGCTCCCTGGCCTTATCTTGTACTCGCTGAATAATCAGCTGCATTTCTTGAGTCAGAAATTGGCTTTATTGCTATCCTTGCGACGATACCTCACAGTTCGCGTATGTGCCTTTAATTAGTTCACCAGCAATTCCCACTACGCAAGTCTTCGAAATCACGCCAGCCATCCCCTCAGCATTGAAAGCCTTTCTCACAAGTCGACACTACGGCCGGAATATCAGCAATCGCACCAGCATACATATTTCCCATATTCTGGTGTTTCCTTACCAGCCCCGATCACGATCAGATTGATCATCCTCGGTTCGCTCAGCAATCACTGCCTTCACAAACTCCTGTACCAATATCAAGCGCCAAAATCACATTCTCAGGTTTAATCTTGCGTGGTTTTCGTTTTCTAAAATTAATCTCGGACATATTGCTATGAGCATTTATAACTATTATATCACAGACTTTTTCCCATAAGGCTGTCTATTTATGTTTATGACTATACTATAAACATACTCTGATACTTTCGAATCATCCGGCCGAGGTCGGATATTTTCAGACTCAACTCAAGCTTGGTTTAAAAATAAAATTTCATAGAAAGAAATATGGAAGGTTTAGACCTAAAACAAATGTCCTCAATGGTTAAGGTGAGTCGCTGAGGAAAAAGGACTTCAGAAGAGTCCGTCCTTAATATTATTGAAACTGCCATTGACTGCTGCCTGGCGCAAGGAAAAGTGGCGATAAAGACATGAATGTCACGCCGTACTGAATCTCTGCAGCAACGGTGAAGCCAGAGGTTTTTGTTGCTAAAGAAGTAATCGAAGATGGTTTGGCTTATAATCCAGCCACAGAAATTCCAGCCGACCTCGCTGGCGGTAAAAATCGGTGAGATTGTTGAGGAATCCCATAGGTAACTTCCTTTGGTCGCGTTGCCTCAATGACCGCCAAAGCAGGTAATTGTTCAGCGTCTTCGTGAGGCAGAGCACGAGGCAATTCTCACTGTTTATGAAGATAAAATCAATACCATCGTCAATGGCACCATCGCTCGTGTTGAGCCAAAACTAGTTCGTGTTGACCTCAGTAAAGCCACTGGTATCATGCTAAAACAAGACCAAATTGAGGGTGAATTTTATAAAGTTGGTTCACGTATCAAGGTTTGATCAAAGCAATTGAGACGCAATGAACGTGGTGCTGATCTCCTAGTTTCTCATGGTTCTGCTGAATTTATCAAACGGCTCTTTTGTCCAGAGGGTCCCTGAAAGTGATCGGGTACTGTTGAAATCCATGCCACTTTGCCCACCGAAGCTGGTCGTCGTACCAGATCCGTTTCTTCTACCGATTTCCAGAGTGTTGACCCAGTTAGTGCAACTTTGTTGGTGGTCGTGGTGATTCGATATTTCAGGCCGTCATGAATGAAATTGGTGATCGTAGAAAAATCGATATCATCAACTGGAGCGATAATATGTCTGAGATATATTCGCGAGCCTGAGCCCAGCCGAAAATCGTGAAGGTTGAACTAGAAGAGAAAGCGCTGAGGTCCTATGTCACCGAGGGACCAGCAATCTGTCAGCTATCGGTCGTCAGGGACGAAACGTCCGTCTTGCCTCTAAGCTAACTGGCATTGAGCTCGATATTGAACTCGCTGAGCTCCAAAGAAGAAAAGTGGTAACATCAGATTCACTTCTCTGCTCTTGAAGATAACTCTGAGAATGACCCTAGTTCTAATTTACAGAAAATAGACCTCCAAGAGGTCTATTTTTAATATTACTAAATTAGTTTTTGAACTTTTTCAATTTTTCCACGTCCTAAGCTCGCCTAATTTGTAATGACCAAATTCAATCACGGTCAAGATCGGTCACCTCATATCAAGCGCCTGCAGATATTCGACGAATCTGTCGATTTCTCCCTCGCTCATCTCAACTTGCAAAACGTTTTTCCAGAAATCATGTATTTTTATCAGCTAATTTTGTAATAGCTTACTTAGATACGCATCGTAAAAGTAGTCAATATCCAAATCATCCTCTGCTGATCGTAGAAGCTGCAGGTAAAACTTCATCTGAGTTCCACAATATAAGTTTTAATTTAGAGGTTTGGGTGCACGTCATCCGGAGGCAGGAAATCGCCATCGTCAGTCAGAAGGATCAGGTGGAACTTTACCATATCTAATCAACTTACGGATCTGAGGTTTGTAGATTCTTTGGTAGAGTTCATATAAAGGTTGGCGTATCTCTGGCGTCTCCTCGAAAGAGAGACACTTGGCCATGCGGTTTGTTTAGCATCAAGTATGTATGGATTATGCGAGAAAAGCCACATTCTTTTGACCGACCAATGCTTCCACGTATTGTCATCGGTGCATGCAAATTCCGCATTCTTACCGTCACTGATTTACGCGGCCACTATGCAATTAGAGTCGTCGGCCTCACGTCGCGATGTTCCAATTCTCTCAGCTAAAACTGACCCAAACGCATAGTGCATAAATACCTCCTTATAGCAGGATCTTCCTAAACCGTTCCCATACCTGCTAAATTTGATCCATTTGGTCCTTAATATTCATACCGGAATCATCTGTAACGATTTATTGAGTATGAGGTCATTAGTAGGATTTGATCCTATAGTTTTGACTAGTCTGAGTCAGCTGGGTTGGCTGGAATAGGTTGATCTGGCTGCACGGGCTGTATATGGTTCAACCCGGCTGCATAGGCTGAATAGTTTCAGCTGGCTGCATATTTTGCATATTCTAGAACCGGCTGGGCTGTCTGCTGTAGTCTGTTCGGCTTGAACGTTTGAACCGGCTGGACCGGCTGAGACCACGTTTGAATCGGCTGGATCGTTTTGAATTTGCTGAGCTGGTTGGATAGGTTGGACAGATTGAATCGGCTGAGTCTCAGAGTGCTTTTGGTTCATTGGCATCGCAGTACCAGGTTGAATAAAGTCAGCTTGATTTCGCGGTGTTCTCTGGTTTAGCATCCAATACCTCATGTAGCCCGCATTAACCACATCTTCAATACCAACTTGTGAGTTTTTACGAGAAAAGCGGTCAGCACCGAGATCTCCACGCTCTCTTTGATCCTCAGAGAAAGCGCAGTCATCATAATCACCTTAATATCTTTTTAGTTTCAGGAGTAGACCTTAAAATGTCCAACATATCAAAAACCAGGAAATCTTTTGGCATCATAACATCAGAAATAATCAAATCCGGTTTTTCCTTGACCGCAGTGCACTAGTGCCTGTTCGCCGTCCTAGCCAGTACAATCTCAGTAACCCTCGTGCGATCAAGCGAGATTCCATAGATTTCTCTTAAACTCTGGTCGTCCTCGACAGTAATATTTTACATATCATTCCTTTTTAATTATTTAATGGTGGTGCAGTTAAAAATGATTAACGCTTGAAGGGGTGTTGATCTGATTTAAGTTTGCGGAGTCTGTGGGCTACTGTGACTATTAATCATTGGCTGAGATTGATATTCTGTTGAGTGCTATTTACTGGTTGCTGGGCTGGAGTTGCGATAAATTGTTGCTCTGAGTTGGTAACTGGTTGTTGCGTCATTGATTTGCAAGTGGTTGCTGCATCGTCGTTGCGAAGCGGTTGTTGTGTCGTAAGCGGTTGCTGAGCCGCTACTACAGAAGATTGCACCGTCAGTATGGCTAACGGCTGTGGGGTTGGCGTTATGGTAGACTGTTAGGGCTGAGCTCGACAACTGGCGACTGTGTTTCGAGTTCTGGCGCTGCAGCGCTTGAATACTGCAGGTGTTACGTTTGCGATAGGCGACGCAGGTGCAGCGGATACCTGCAGGTGTGGCGGATACTACTGGTGTTGCGGTAGTCACAGGTGCAGCGGTACTGCGGTTGCGACTGTTGCCGTAAACGTATAATACGGGTTGGTCATACAGTTCACGGGTTACATCAACCGTCTCAGGACATTAGTCATAATGGCGCGACCCGGTGTATCAGCTGGACCTGGCTGCTTAGCCGAGGGGTCTGCGATGCTTGGCTTTCAGCTTGTTCGTATTACGTAACTTCC
>BNJS01000348.1_pt1 | contig 110350 bp, 133 predicted proteins | sample 8540461 | NCBI WGS metagenome assembly BNJS01 (sample SAMD00202454, study PRJDB9452) | human saliva metagenome | isolation source: human saliva | place: Japan | reverse complement strand
CAGTTACGTATTGCTGAGGCGCAGAAATATGTGCATAAACGCGAAGAAGAAAGAGCCTCATACTATAACTATTATACAGGTAAGCAGTGGGGACATGCAGATAGTTATGACCTATGTATCAATAGTTCATTATTAGGCATTGACGAAACGATACAGCTTATAGTCTCTTTTATTAAAGAGAGACTTCTCGACATCATGTACATCTGCTAAACAAATTGAGGAACAAAATCAGAATGGTGATGTTCTAACGAGAAAGGGAAGTACAAACTTCAAAATGCAGTTGACATGAGAAAGATAGGCATCATTAGTGATACTCTACGGCTTTTTGGGACGATAAATAAGGAGGAATATCTTGGTGAGTGTGACGAGATATGGCATGCTGGGGACATTGGTGGAAATGGAGTAGCTGACCGATCGGAAGCCATGAAACCGCGCTTTAGAGCAGTATATGGCAATATAGACGATTGGGATATGCATGCCGTTATACAGAAATACTGCGCTTTAAAGTGGAAGATGTTGATGTTTTGATGAAACATATAGGTGGTTATCCTGGGCATTATGGATGGCTCAATTCGAATGTAATTTATGCCAGTCCACCACAACTATATCTGGCACATTCACATATTCTTAAAGTGATGACCGATAAAACGCTCAATTTGTTGCACACTCAATCCAGGTGCTGCTGGATAAGTGGGTGGCAGAAAGAGCGAACAATCGTAAGATTAACTATTGAAGGCAATAACTTTACTGATTGTGAAAGTTACATTAGGCAAAACGAAACCAAACGTAAATCGTAAAAACTGTATGAATCGTATTCAACTGATTAGATATTTAAGTATTGTGAGTTTATATGCTTTGCATTATCTATATTTCTGTATACAAAAGATATCATATCACTACGTTTTGCTCGAACCTTTCTATCTATAGGAATTTTAGTGGGTATTGCTATTGCGATAGGTATCACTACTTTTGAAAAAGAAACGAACAATAAAACAAAAATAAAAATTTGAAGAAAAATGAAAACATATTTGAGTTACAGGAGCTGCTGGATTTATTGGCGCTAACTTTATTAAGTATCTTCTTAACAAAAAGTATGTCAATGAAAAACATTAGGGTAACTCGTTCTCGACGCCCTCTACTTTATGCAGGTAATTTGGGAACAATTAAAGATGATATTGACAATGAGCGTTGCTTTTTGTTAAAGGTGATATTCGTGATCGTGAGCTTGCTGATAAGCTATTTGCAGAGAATGATATAGACTGATGTTGTGAATTTTGCAGCCGAAAGTCATGTAGACCGTCTCGATTGAAGACCCACAGCTGTTCCTGAGTGTGAATATTTTAGGAACTCAAAATCATGGACGCTGCACGTCGTGCATGGGTAACAGGCAAAGATGCACAAGGATATCCTGTGTGGAAGGCAGGAAAGAGATATCATCAAGTGTCTCACTGATGAAGTGTATGGCCCGTTAGGTGCAGAAGGATATTTTACAGAGCTTACACCACTATGTCCACATAGCCCATATTCTGCAAGTAAACGAGTGCTGATCACTTTGTGCAGGCTTATAAAGATACCTATCACACGCCTGTTAGCAATTACGCGATGCTCAAATAATTACGGCCCATACATTTTCCAGAAAAGTTGATCCCATTAATCATCAACAACATTTTAGAAGGTAAAAAGCTTCCTGTTTATGGAGAAGGTTTGAATGTTCGCGATTGGTTATATGTGGAAGATCATTGTAAAGCTACCGATCTTGTGATTCGTGAAGGTCGGAAGGCGAAGTTTATAATGTAGGAGGACACAAATGAAATGAAGAACATTGATATCGTGAACTTATTTATTAAAAACCATTCATGACATGATGGCCGAAGATAAAGAATTGCGTAAGGTGTTGAAGAAACAAGAACGTGATGCTCATGGGTGATATTGATATCAGCTGGATTAATGATAGCTTAATAGAACATGTTGCCGACCGTTCGGCCACGATGCACGATATGCAATTGACCCAACCAAGATAATACGGAATTAGGTTGGTATCCAGAGATGAAGTTTGCAGATGGTATTGTAAAAACCATTAAATGGAATCTTGAGAACCAGCATTGGATAAAGGAAGTTACTTCAGGCGATTATCAGAAGTATTATGATATTATGTACGGAGCTGACCGCCATGGACAAACTCTCGAAACAGCTAAGTAATTATCTTCAGTTAATGAGCCAATCGAGGCTCCTTTTCGGCGAGGGCGATAGGGCAAATATAGATATTTTCGCTGACGATGTTGGGTGAAATAGAAGATATCATTGCATCGAGTTACGGAATATTAGGTTACGAACGTATGACGTCAGCAGCTCTTGCCGAGTACCATAGCACCAACAGTTATACAAGAGATTATTGATAAAGACTTGCATAAATTATCGATAACTCCTGAATGGCAGATGTTGTGGCAACAGCTTTCTCCGATGATGAAAAAACGATTAGAAACGGACGAAATAAACAATAACTCCCTTGTATAAGTTTGGGGAATATCAACAATTAAATCTCAAAGTTCAAAAATACATGGAAAGAATTTCTGTTATTAGGCCCGGGTGAACTGGGAAAGGAATTTACGATAGCAGCTAAGCGTGCAGGCCAATATGTCATTGCTCTGTGACTGTTATGCCGATGCGCCAGCTATGCAGGTTGCTGACGAGCATGCTGTCAATGCTCGATGGCGATGCACTGACAAAAGCTGTGGAAAAATACCGTCCTGATATTATAGTTCCCGAGATAGAAGCGATTCGAACAGAGCGTCTTTGACTTTGAGAAAGCTGGTATTCAGGTAATACCTTCAGCACGTGCAGTTAATTATACCATGAACCGCCAAAAGCATTCGTGACCTTACGAGCACGAATTAGATTGCGAACAGCTAAATATTTCTATGCCAAAACTTACGAAGAGTTTAAGCTGCTGATGAGTTGGATTTTTGTGTAGTGAAGTTTTGATGTCACCGTCTGACATGGCCAAAAGTTATGTTCATAATGATGAAGAACTTCAGAAAGCCTTCCAAGAGGCAATGGAAGAGGGACGTGGTGATGTTAAGGAAGTGATTATAGAAGAGTTTATTGACTTTGAATCTGAGTTTACATTGCTTACTGTTACTCAAAAAAATGGTCTCACACTTTCGCCCACCAACTGGTCATGTGCAGAAGGGGTGACAGAGTTGGATGCCATATGTAATTCCAGAAGATTCACTTCAAAAGACAGCGGGACATATGGCCGACGAGGTTACAAAGGCACTAACAGTGGATATGGCATTTGTGTGGAATTCTTTTCGGAACGAAAGAAAGGAGAGGTTATCTTCCTCTGAACTTAAGCCCACGTCCGCCACGATACGGGAATGAGTCACTTTAAGCGTTGTACAAATTTAAACGAATTTGAATTATATTTTCGTGCAGCCAGGGGCTCGTCTCATTCCCTGCTATCTCGTCTTTGAGTATAGTGCGTCAGCCGGTGGTATTAATCACCTCGTTGGAAAGCCAAGAACCGTCTCAGATTATACCTTTAACAGATGGCGTGTCGGGGACGACCGCTTTCACGCGTCCGCATCTTTGGTCAAAAGATGCTCATGTGGGCCGCAGAATGGCAGCAACATGTTATGACGATTGATGAATTGCGACATTATAATGGTTCTTCGTGACTCACGTCTTGCAAACGGTGTTAGGCACTGACCCCTCACATGAAAAGATAACATATGCAGCTCTTAGATGGCGTGTGTAGTTTGAGCGTAGACATAAACCTTTTGAGAAGAAACACCAGACCTTTATGCTGGGAGAAATTACAGAATTGCCCAAAACTCGCGTGGACCGCGGTAACTCAATCGGTGGCCGAGCAGCCATATACCTTCTTCGAAGTGGTCAGTAGAGCATGGCTGACTCTACGATATCTCCCGCAGGCGAGCACCGCGCAGCGCCCATAAACAATGCCGTGACAGGCTGCCGCGGTTAGCGCATATTCTTCACGGCAACCTCACCGACGGCCAAACGCGCAGTGCACCATCTTCTCAATCGTCCCTCAGTTTCAGGCATACTTATTGAAACAGTGTGGAGAACACTCCAGGACTCCTTTTCAGGTGCGGTATGCTCAGTGCTTTGCAGAAGACTTTTCTTTGGTTATGCAGAAGATCATATAAGAAATTCCATGACGACTTTCCTTTCTGGTCACGTGAAAGGACGAGTGCAGGATTCCTCGAAGCAACAACTGGTAAACAGTTCGAAATCAAACGATATATCCACAAGATAAAACGATATAGGGATCAATATGTGAGCAAAGCGCGAATGCCACTTTCCTGTTTTATCGTGATCTACATGGACTATCATTCGAATCGATTCCATGATTATAGTTCGATGTTTTTCAAAAATGGAAGGTTTATCTGCTGTTGCCTGCACATAGCTCCGACGATACTGCCTCATTTGGATTGACTTATGGTGGGCTTATTATGGATATAAATGTTACGATAGCCGAAAACCTGCCAACTTTTTGAGTGTCTTAATAATTACTTACGCCTTAGGTTTTCGCCAAGTGCAAATATAAGGCAATTCCGTGATATATCATCAGGTCCCCGTCAGAACGAAAGATTTTATACGCGCTTTTTGAAGTGTGGAGCGAAACTTTCTACAAGAAATGTGGGCACAATTCATCTTATTCAGCAAAATCTCAAAATGGCGAAGGAAATCACCTCAGGACAGCTGAGAGCCATCGTTTAAACGGGAATCACCGCACAGCGCCGCGAGCCGATATTGCCGGAGTTTTGGCCTGGTATTAGTTAGCAACATTTATGGCAGCGCTATCAGTCAGGAAGCCTGTGTCATTCATTGGCTGGAAATGCAGCTACTTCAACCACGTTTCCTCATAATAATATTATTCAGTATAACGCGTGGCAAAGAAGGTCATATTAGTCGGCATTGGTCACTTTATTTGTCTCATACCCGCAGTGCATGCCCAATATAGCTCTGGTAATGCTGCTGAAGGAATGGCGTTGGGTGCTGTGTGGAGATTATCTTCCACGACAAAATTATGCACGGAGGATTACCCTAACCACGCTTACCTTTGACCTTGCAGTTCTGCATAGAGCAAGAAATGTAGTGTTACAAAACGTAGGGACTGATAAGCTTTTAAGGAAGGCCATGGTGGTCGTGCTGCAGTTTGCGATACTTTAAGCGAATGGGACTCTGTAAATTAATAATTAGAGAATTCCACACACACTCGTTTTTAGCGTTTTGACGATAGATTATTTACCCCTGAAAATCACAACGCTTCACGATGACGAGACAAAGCAGGCAGTTGAACGCGTCATTGATAGCGGCTGCATCTCAGCGTGAAGCTACCTCAGCGTTTTGAGATGACAACATGCAAGCCAGGCTGGTACTCGCCTCTGTCGTAGGATGTGGAAACTGGACTTGAGGGCGTGCTGACACTTGGTCGCGTGCTCATTCCTGAAATGAGTGCTACATCAAGCGTGATGAAAATGCTCGTACCAGCCAACGCGCTATAATAGTCTACACTTTCAATCACAGAAAAATGGCCTGCCTGCTGTAGAGCCACGGTAGAGAGTTGCCCTGAAATAGACGACAAACTGATAGAACGAGTCTATCAACCCACGTAAGTGCCATCCTTTAGTACACGTATAGACGACGTGATGGCAATGTCATCACGTATAGCTGACCTTGCAAGTGACCACAATCTCTCTGTTGATTGAGGATAATGCACAGTCGTCGGTTGTGTGTGAACGAGGCTAAACTGCTGTCAGAAAACAAAAGTAAAAGTCTACACTCAATCACAATACCATCATGACGAAATATGTAATAACGCTACACGTTATCAGTGTCTCTTTAGGCCATAAGCTTTCGTCGCCCACTCATTTTATCCAGGTACCTATGGGCGTTGGGAGACGTGCAGTAACGATCGAAACGATTCAGAACGGGCCGACGCCGTTAGATGCTCGGGCAACTACGCTATCCCAGTGCAAAAGTATGTTTTTCCGTATGAAGGGCGTAATAGTCGCATCGATGAAGTACAGGCTGCAGTGCTTTTCTGTAAAACCATACGTGGATAGTGAGAATGATCGCCGTCGTTCCATAGCCTCTATTATTATTCTCAACTTAATGTGAGGGTATTTTCTCCCGGTAAAGACGAATGGAAAAAGTCTGGACAGAATGATTTGTCATGCACTATCATATTTTCCTCAATACTTTGTGATTGTCGACCAACTACAACAGGCTCTGCAGAAAAGGGCGTATAGCAATAATGATTCATTATCCTATCCCGCCGCACCACCAAAAATTGTTATCAGCAATTTGCTAATTTTGTCATTACCTGTTACTGAAGGTATTCATCGCGAAGAACCTAGCTACCGCAGTAACCAGACGATGACAGATGATGAGGCTTGTCGGGTAGTTGAAGAGGTTAAGTGTCGCGCGCAAACCAGTAAATGCATGGTGCTGTAACGATATAGTACCACTTTTACGTAATTGCACTCAAGGTCGCGTTTACGGAACTGCATTTATACGCGCGTTGTAAACCACGCCACTAACCTCGGTCAGAATACTTTTGTTATACCCAATCGTTTCATCAACATCGTCGACTTGGTAAAATCGACACGTGTTTAGAGCCAATCGCATGCCTTTTGCTGCAAAACTTGGGAACGAGAAGTTGTATAGCACACTCGTTCGTATGTGTACAGTCTCGCTATTATAATCATCGTGTGATGAAAAAGCCAGCAGTAAGATTCAATCTGAGTGCTGATAGCTATAGCCGATATTCTCTGTAAGCATAATTCCAAAAGCTTTTTATGGGTAAAATTGCAACTGCTCATATCAACCTGTGTTTGTAAGCTCCAATTATTATTATTGTATATTGAGGCTGCTATACGGCGCACGCTGTTCGGTGAAAGGAATAGCGATTCGTTTACCCGTAATATCTCTTTTTCTGCTCTTATTCTATATCGAGGCCCAAACTCCATAGCTCTTTTTGTCCTGTCAGCCTACCATGTTATCCCAAACTTCCTGATGATTCTGAGATTCGATATTTAGCTGGGCCAAACCACGCATAATCAGCATAGAATAATAATTTCATGATTGCACGAGCCAATTGCCTCCAAGATATACGCCACTTTCTGTTTGTGCATTTCTCTTCAGCAAAGCTGCCAAATAATGAATAATACTGATACGATACAGCGTTGAAGCGCCATTAGTGTAAGAGAGTGGAGCTGATAGCTTATGGTGTTGATCGTAGCTATTTGTTGACAGCTTTCGTGCTGTCTCACCCGATATATCAGTCGACCTGATACATAACCACATAATCTATACTAGCATTCCAAAAATTGCGATCCTTTTGATACCAATATCGGTATAGCTGCGTGGTTGAGGGCTTAAGTTCACGATTAGTGTGTGTAGAACCCTGTTATACCAGCATGCCACCCGTTGTAGAAAAAGTTTACATTACCTCAAAAAGAGTTTTCCGGAAGTGTTTCTTCGCCGTTCCATTTTCGCTAGCGGTGGTAACCCGTTCGAGACTGGTAGCAACCGTTGCTGAGTTGTGGCTTTAACGTGGCGTCTATCGTACGCTATGAGGCAAAAAGCCGTAAGGCTGAAACTATTTGATAGCTTTATAGCTGCCCCTTGCAAATAGTTGGCTTCGTGTGCTTCCGTGGTATACATTATTGACTGTTCGTCCCAAACTGGCTAAAGTATTGACTTTACCTAATCCAAAACGAATTATTCATAAGTCCAAGTCCAAACTTTAGTCTGTATCGTCCTACTACCATTCGCCTGATATATCCCCACTTTCTGTAGCATAAGGTAGAAAGAATAATAGTCGTAACCCATCGAATTTTGTCCAGCAAAAGAAAGGTTCACCTGCATCTTTAGCGACGCAACAAAAACCCATTTTAACGTGCGGTCCTGAGGCAAACGTAGCGTAACCAATGCTTATACTTATAACTCTAAGTAGCCATTCACGTCACCGTCGCCGATTATAGAAAAGGAACCCTTGAAAGGTCGCTACGAGTTCGTGTGCGGGCATATCTCGATAATGATTTTAAATGACGGAAGCGTGTCCTTTATTCTCAGGGTAAATTGTTGCAAAGTGGAGAGCAGGTCGATAGTGCTTTTTCCATCGACTTGATCATACGAAGCTGCCAACCATTGTTTCAATACGCCCATACCGATCACGATATTCAATAAAGTCCACGACCCGGCTGAGCCGACAGAAAAAGCGCTAATTGTAACAGTTCTTCTTTAGTACAGCGATTCAGGTCTAATTTCAGGTTTTCAAGCTCACTTAGCTCTTCGTAAGTAAGTTCTAATCGGCTCCGATTCAGCATCGTCATTTCGCTCATCGTACCTAACCACCTTCCCACGAACGTTCATTCTGGGCACAACAAATCGTTGTTCATGTAGAAGATAAAGGAAGATAGTAGCCACTTTCTCATTATCTTCCAGGGTTTTGATAGATACAGTAAAATATAAAACGAAAAATACTAAACGCCCAAGTATATACATAGTACTATCTTTGCACCCTGAGATAATATTTTTACACAGATGATTGTTTGCATAGCAGAGAAACCCAGCGTAGCCCGTGATATAGCGCGCATATTAGGCGCCACCACATCGAAAGATGGATATATGGAAGGCAATGGTTTATCAGGTGACATGGACCTTGGACACCTGTGCGAGCTGAAAGAACCAACGACTATCAGCCCAATTGGCGCTATTGGACATTGGCTGCACTGCCTATGGTTCCTGCACGTTTTCGAATCAAGCTTATCCCTAACGAGGGAATTGAAAAAGCAGTTTAATATTATCTCAAAATTGTATGCAGAGGCCGATAGAAATCATCAACTGTGGCTGATGTTGGACAAGAGGTGAGCTTATTCAGCGCTGGGTGATGCAAATGGCTCATGTAAAGTGTCCCATGTAAAACGTTTATGGATATCGTCAATGACTGACGAAGCTATTAAGGAAGGTTTCAAAAATCTGAAAACCACAAGAAAGTTACGAGAGTCTTTATCTGCAGGGTTATGTCGTGCTATTGGCGACTGGATGTTAGAGTATGAACGCTACACGTCTATATACTCTTTGATGTAGGCTTAACCATCAGGTTCTCTCTATAGGACGTGTACAACACCTACGCTAGCCCTTATAGTGCAACGACAAAAAGGAAATAGATAATTTTAAGCCCGAACCCTATTGGATTCTCCCTACCATTTACCGAGATACACTTTTTACTGCTGCCATGGCAGGTTTTAATTCAGAGGAAGAAGGGCGTCAGGCTTTTTACGTTAATAGAAGGCCGACGCTCACGGTGAAGAGTGTTGAAAAGAAGCAAGGCAAGAGGCCCACGACAATTATACGATCTTACTTCGCTTCAGGTCGACTGTAACCGTAAGTTTGGCTCAGCAGAGCTTACATTGAACCTTATTCAGGGTTTTACGAAAAAGAAATTAACTACGTATCCGCGTGTGGATACACAGTATTTGTCAGATGATATTTATCCCAGTGTCCGTCAATGCTTAATAGTGTGAGCCAGACTACACGTTCAGGCCAGAAACTTTATCTCGAAATTATCAAGCAGTTAGCTGCCATAAGTCCGAAGCTTCCGAAGACAAAAGCGTGTGTTCGACTCGTCAAAGGTAACCGATCACCATGCTATTATACCTGCGGACAGACGCCATCAGGCCTAACTGACAACGAACAACACGTTTACGATCTTGTTGCTCGCCGTTTTATAGCTGCTTTTTATCCCGATTGTAAATTTGCTACTACAACTGTAATAGGTGAAGTTCGGGAAGTTGATGCTGCGGTAGAAACGCAGTGAAAAAGAGGGTGGAAAGAGTATCGAGTTTAAAGCAGCAGGTAAGGAAATTCTCGATGGGTTGGCGTGCTGTATATACAAAGGCGGAGCAAACAGAAGATGACCACCCTGATAATACTGATAACACAACTGATTCACAGCGTCAGCAGGACAGCGAAGAGGCTACATTACCTTCTTTTCGCGTGGTGAATCGGGCACATAAGCCAACGCTGACAGAGAAGCAAACACACCACCGAAGCATTATACTGAGGCTTTCGCTGCTTCGAGCTATGGAAACAGCAGGAAAAATTGGTTGATGACGATGAACTTCGTAGCGCTATGAAAGAGAATGGTATTGGTAGACCTTCGTCGCGTGCAGGTAGTATAATAGAAACGCTTTTCAAGCGTAATTATATTCGTCGTCAACGTAAAAACTTAGTGGCGACGCCTATGGGAAATTCAACTTATTGATACTATTCATGAAAAATTTGCTGACGAGTGTTGAACTGACTGGTATCTGGGAGAAGAAGCTTCGTGACATTGAGCATCATCGTTATCAGCCTGTACAGTTCATAGAAGTAGAACCAGCAGGTCGGTGAGATTGTAAACGATGTAATGCACGATAATAGCAACCCGTACCATTGAGGCGAAGCGCCTGATGAGGCCTATTAAACAAGTCGCCTGAAGGTAGTGCTGCATAATGCGAAAGGAAGACGCATACGTCGTGCTTCTACAAAGACGAAAAACGACGGCGGCATCGGAAAGAGTGTAGCCACTAAAGTAAAGACTCGTGAACCAAAATGAGGGGCTGACGTTTGCCCGAAATGTGGTCAAGGTCACATCATTAAGGGAAAAATCAGCTCATGGTTGTTCACGCTGGCGTGAGGGCTGCGACTATCGTGTTTCTTTTGAATTACCCAATGCTTCAAGTAAAGATTGAAGCCATGTAAAATAAATTCTGAATTTTTGTGATGCTTTTTCTACTTGTTTTTAGCAGGAAAAAGGAGGTATATATCGTGTATTGTACGATAGTCTTTTATTAGTGCAGAAGATGTAAGCTGTGGAAGAATAGATATATGCCAATGGGATACATTGGCTTTTGTTGGATATAAATTACTGGTAATCAATAATTTATGATTATATTCAGCTTCTCTTTGTCCCTTTTAAATCTTAAATTATTGGCCATTACGCTGTAATCGCAAAGACGTTTACGTCGTAATCACAGAGACCTTTTACGCTGTAATCGCGTTACGTTTACATCGTAATCGTATGACCTTTACGCCGTAAAAGGTTGCCATTTATATAGCAAATCATGCGGTATTTTAACCTTGAAAAATGTGTTTAACGTGATGCGTCTTTTTCTAAAAATAGTAGTCCTTCTGTATGTTTTTGATGCCTTTACGTCGTAAAGGTCATGAAAAGAGGGGCTGAAGAACTTATATTTACGTATAAATAATATGTAAATTATTGTATAACAGCAGGTTAATTGCGTTAGCGGTAAATCGTGTTTTTGCTCTCAAGTATCTGTCAGTTGTAAATAATCGCAAGATAAACAGCCTTTACGCAAATTATTTCAATAACGTTGGAATTCGTATAAACAGCAGTAAGTAACTAACTATTGAATAGAAAAACTCTATGATATCCTATTTGTTACGTTTGCGTAGAATAATAGGACATGAAAAGGTCAATCATAGAGATGCAAAAATAAAGCTGTCCAAAAAGCCATAAAGATAAGTATTAAAAATACAGACTTATAATTAGGCCTAACGTGATCCAAATGATATCAAGATAATCAAATAGATTTCTTGAAGTTAATTGTGCAATGAAACTTCTTCTATCCTTAATGAGTTGGTAAACAGTACAGCAAAAAGCTATAATTATACTGATGCTAAAATGAGACGCCATATTATATAATCGGCGACTCCAAATATATTCGATAAGAGGTTCTGTTGCAAACAGAAAGATGAATAGGCTAAAGGCGAAAGAGAGTGAAACTTTTTGTCATATTACCTTTCTCGTAGACAGTCTTTCTGTTTATTCTTCAGCTAATTTAGCAGCTTCTCTTGCTACTTTACTCTCTGTCATCTGCTTTAGTCGGGCGATGGCGCGCTTGTGAGAGAATAATTTGATAGCGATAGACAGTGCAAGCTGTAAGGAAATAACAGAACACTTGTATCCAAAGGGCTTGAAATTCAACCTCAATATCTTGTAGAGTAGCGCCCATTGTTGAGATGCGTACAAAGCCTCTTACACCGAAAGTAGATGGGAAGAGCCACGCAATACTCTCGCCAAAAGCCGGGCATGTTGCTCTGTCGGCCAGCTTATACCCGACAAGAAGAGTAGGGGCACTAGATGTGAAGACCACCAATAACATAACGTTTTCACGATAACGAACCAAGCATGAGAGTGTCATTCCGGTAGAAGATAACCGATAATAAATAAGGTATCATAAGGCCGATTATCGATTCAACGGTGACCAGAGATATAAAGTTAAACATGCGCGGTATGCAAAGCGTGAGATAGGCTGCCATAATCATGTATAATACAAAATAGGCTCCCGACTTACCCAAAACGATACGAAAAATGCCGTTATAGTGCTTTGAAATAGGTACAAGATTTTTGATAGCGGTTCTTCTCACGTGCTGTTCCAGCCGACAATCCTATACCTAAAAGCAATGTTTGCTGAATGATAAGAATGAGCACTGCTGGCAGAATAGCATTGCCATAACCGCCTGTCGTGTTAAAGATTGGTACCTCATCATAGTCTAAAGGCTTTGTATTTACCTCGTCATCACGTTGAGTATAGCCGCCACGTTTTGCGATTTGTATGTCTTTACTAATATCTTGTGATACAGCGAGTGCGGTTTGATAAATGGCCTTATACGTAAGCATGAGACTCATGTCACAATATACTCCAATAGTGGTACGCTCGTTACGATGAAGTCTTTTCGCGTAATCGGAAGGAAATATAGAGTACCATGAACCTGCTGTCGGCCAACAAGTTCACGTGCTTCTTCAAGAGAATTACAGTAATAAGCAACTTTCGTATCAGGGCTGGCATCGAATTTCTGAATAAATTCGCGCGATTCGCTCGAGTGAGACATATCTACAACAGCTACGGGTACATCGCGAACAACCTCGTTATTGTATATCCACGGTAGAGAAGAGGATAGAGTAGTGGGACGAGAACGCAGAAAATAAGAAGGCCTTCGTCGCGGAACTCGTTCTTAATCTCCTCTATCATGATGTAACATGTGTCGGAAATTCCTTGCTTTATGTGATATAACAGACTGTCTTTTCTCCATCTCTTATGGGGTATAAACATACTTAAGCATAGCGATCTTAATATGATTGATATTTACGAAAGGCAATGCAAAGAATAGCAATAGTACTGCAATATTAATCCATGCATAACTTAACGGATAGCCGTTAAAGATGCACAGCTGATAAATCATGTAATAATGTCGTAGAGAAACATTTGGTGCTGAGGCTCTGAATCATAGGTGACATAGCGAAGATAGGGAAAGGTGAGCTCCACATGCTGAAAAAGCTAACCACTGACCACAGAGAGACATACTGACATGGACATTCGGAGCGAAGGCACCAGTGAAAATGCAAAATATGCCGAAGCCTTGACACGCAATAACCGACAAGAAGCCTAATAAAAAGAATAGGGCCTAAGCCGCCAGGGTGGGGAATTGCAGATGATAAAAGATGTAGAATTCGAAACCCCACATGATTAATAAGAAAATAAGAGTCTGCGGAATGAGCTTGCCAGCTATAGCAATATGAATATTACCGCCTCGCCATTTTTATCCATTGGCGCGACCGATGAAACTTTAATTCGGTACCAATAGAATAAGGAACAAGGAGGAAAACAAACACCATGATGACGCCAGGTATCACTAGCAGTGCTAAGATAAATGTTGTAATTGGACCCATGGATTGCCAATCATGTGTACATCTAATGCTATGGGTTGCAGGAAGGTTCTTATCTCATCGCTTGTCTTTCCTACAGCAGAAAGCTTGGCCGAGACCGACGGCAGCTGATCCTAAAGAGGCAATAGTCTTCAGATCCTTATACACCATTAGAGCCAGCCACAAGGGTTACATTGCTATAATAAAGCGATATCTTGGGTTGGTGAGATGAAACTAAACCGTTGGTGGTTCCGTTAGGGAATAAGTAGAAATCCGTAAAATTTTCATACGTTGCACAGCACGTCGAGCCTCATTCATATTAGAATAATGCGAGACAATGCGCGTGCTTTGGAAAGCATCAAGCTTTTGAATAAGCGAACGCGTTGTAGGTGTATTGTCTTCATCTACCACACCAATGGGCAACTCAATAGGGTTACCTTCATTCATCAGTGAGGTGAAGAAGAATACCGCAAACAAAGGAAAGATGATAGTACAAAACCCATAAATAGGGTTGTTATACATGATACGGAGTTCCCTACGCGAAATGCGGTAGATGCGTTTGACTACTTCTTTAAAACTCATAAGCAGACAATTATCGCGCCTTTCTTTACTTAATAATCAATGACATGCCTGGACGAAGACCATTAATCTTATCTAATGGGACGTGCCTTTACTTGGAAAGTCTTTAAATCATACTGTCCATTGCTCTTGGTTGCCTTCCATACAGCATAAGAGCCTTTCGTCCTAATATAGAACACTTTCATGCGTAAACTCTTATTAAAAAGCAGGCGAAAAGGCGGTAAATGTGTCGCCAACCTTCATGCCGTTAAGCTGATCTTCGCGCACATTAAATGTTCCCCTACATATCGCTCATGACAGAAATACTCGATAATAGGGTGAGCCAATGCCAACAAGTTCACCTACTGGGATAGATGTCACTTACCTCGCCTTCAACATTTGACACTTGAACGGTTTCCTTTAATAAGATTTTACTACATCGACAGCGCCCTTAGCCGCCTCAACTTGCTTTTTGAGCCATTGTCTTTTTCCTGTACACGAGCGCCACTCTTTGCGAGCTCATATTGATTCTTTGCCACAATAACCTGTGCTTCGCAAACCTTATATGCCGCAAAGGGCTTCGTCACGTTTCTGAGCACTCATCACGCCTTCGTCACAGAGATTCTGCATGCGAGTATAAGTTTTTATGAGCAACTTCAGCTGCTGCTTGTGCCTGTTGGTAAAGCTGAAAAGCCGATTGAACCGTTTCTTTTCTTGCGCCAGCATCGGTTTAAATTGCTCAATGCCTCAGCAGCTCCTTGTGTAGCTTGAGCTACTTTTTCTTGTGCATTGGCTTCCGGAATTTCAAGAATTGCCAAAGTGTCACCAACGTGAACGTAGTCGCCTTCTTTCACGCGAAGCTCCACGATACGTCCAGGAAGCTTACAGCTTACACGAAATTCAGAAACCCTCTACTTCCCTTGGAGTATCTCTTTGTTTGTCCAGAGTGTAAAGAAACCGATGAGTCCGACAACAACTACTGCTGCAACAGAGTCCGGCAATAGCCAATAGAATGTTATGATGTTGCGTTTTTGCTGACATGATATATGATGTATTTTTATATTCTTTATTTTTCTTTAGTTTAATGTTCCCAGAGGCTTTTTCGAGGTTCACTTGTGACAATTTCAATTCAACTTCTGCATCAATCTTTTGGCTTTTTAGCCTTTTGCCATGCTGTTTGAGCGGCAAGAACGTCGATTGATTGCATCACACCCTCTTTAAATCCAACCTGTGCACATCGCAGGTTTTCTTCAGCACTTTTATATGTTTTTCTCTGCCATCGCCAATCGCTTGCGGGCTTCACTCACCTTGAAACGGCTCTGTGTTATTTGCAAATTAATCTTTTCCCTGCACGTCAGCTCAGCTCCATTCGGGCCATGCTTGTGGCAGCTCTTGCGGCTCTTACTTTATAAGCGCCTTCCATCCAGTTCCACACAGGGACCTGAACGATAACGCCAACGTTCCATACTCCTGCAAAACGTTTCTGAAAACCATTGAATGCATTAGGGTTAGAAATGGCATAACCGCCTGTAAGTGCCACATGAGGGAGATACAGAGCGCGTATAAGGCGTGTGTTCTGTTCGCTAATATCAACAGCATTTTGTAACATTCTCACTTCAGGGACGAGTGCTAAAAGTAGAGTCAGTGTGAAGTTTTCGCTGTTCAATTTAGTGGCTGCTAGAAAGCTCGTTTGTGATTCTCGTCAGCCAATACTATTTCCTCATTCATCGGTATTCCACACAGTTGACAGAGCAACATTTTTGCCATAGCAAGTCCGTCTTCCACTTTGTGTTACCTGCATATCAGCCTCATTTACCTTAACGTCAACCTTTAATTTATCGGCCCTTGTTGCCACACCCTGATGAATCATCTTGCTTACATCGTCATCGAGTTTTTGCACAAGGTCACGATAACTCGTCGCCAACTTATGCTTTTCTCGTAGTGAAACTACTGTCCAATAAGTTTGATCAATGGTGTATAACGTCGATTGGGTCTTTAATGCCAAGTCATTTTCCGCCATCAATTCGCCAATATCAGCAATGTGATTGGCCGCCTGAATAGCACCACCCATAAATAAAGGTTGCCTGAGCATGACAGCACCAGCAAACACATTCCTCGTATCGGTGCGGAAAGCCTCGGTAATTTCTTCACCGAGCGTGTTGCCAAGACCTGCCATATATTGCGCAATGGGGCCCATTTCCCAGTTGCTGAATCACTGTTCCTACTTGTGTAGCCGCAGCAGGAGTAAGTACACCTTGCTGAACGAGATTGGTGAGACTGTTATTAATACCTGTTGTAAGGTTAGAACCAATACGTTGCATACTATTAGTTCCCTAAGTTGTTAAGCAAATTCTTTTTGGTCTTTACTCAACAAAACTAATCTCACGACTTGTAAACTCGTATCCGCCCAAAGCGTCAACCTTGGGCAAATATTTCGTGCGAGCAGCCTTACGTACGTTCATAGCAACTTCTTTGCTAAGACGCGATTGATTTATTTGTTTATTGTTGTTTAAAGCCATTGCTCTGCAGCTGTCAAGCGACAGTACACGCTGCGAATAGGGCAGCAGGCGTAATGGCTATATAAAACAATATGGCGAAAGAAACCTTTCTCATATCTTTTAAATTCGTTGTTTTATTCAAAGCTGAAGCTTCTGCTTCCAATCATATTACCATCAGCAAAGATACTGACATTGAAAGAACCTCCTTGTAATGCTTGGTCAATGTCGCAATAAAGTGTAACAGGAGTTTCCTTGCCCCCGTATTCAACGCTTCGTTTCATTGAACAAGGCAGTGTGCGATTCTCATAATCAAATGTACCCGCATTGCCTAAAAAGACTTCCTGCTGGTGTTTGAATGCGGACATAAATAGTCTTCATTCCACTTGCGGCAGTAACGTTTTTAGCTAATACAAAAGCTTACAACAAACTTCTGAGCTTTCTTTAATTGCTTTGTGTTTTTGCCGTGTTTGTTGAGTGCTGCCATTGTAATACCTGTAGCATCAAGCTGTGCAGCTATTGCCACCTTTTCAGAAAGGCTTGCCTTATCACTATTTAAGCCCTGCTATCTGACGGTTAGCTTCTTCGTATTGTCCTTTGATACGAGTATTTTTCTGCTGTAAGCGTTTTGTTGAGTTGATTCAGCGAATCAATCTCAAGTACGTAGCTTCTTAACACGGCAGCGCACCGTTGCCAATTCCTTTTTCAGACGTGTGATTTCACGAGCATCGGTACTTTTTGTCTCTTTCAGCTGCTGTAAGAGACGCTGTGTCTTCTTGTTCCTGTGTCAGCTGGGCGATTATGGAGTCGTTATTAATTTGACTCTTCATCTCGCTATATTGATTAGCAAACTGTTGATACTCGTTTTCCATCTCCTTTTTGTCCATGGCGGCCAGCTGTTCCATGTCCTGAGCCGCTTGTTCTTGCAGCTTTAGATTATAATATAGGTATGCAATGCCACCCAGCAAGTAACAAAATTAAAAAGGATAATAGGAATGAAAATCTTTTTATTCATAATATAAACCAGATTACTCAAATGATAATATCAGCTTACAAAATTAGGATAATTCTGTTAATATCCAAAAATTTTGTCAATAGGAAAGTCTTATAAACATAAAAATATATATTTTTAAGGGTGAATAGAACAAAATTAAAAGATAAAAACAGTAGTTTTGTTTTTGAAATCGAATCATAATCTAAACTATTGGTATGAATAGACTTATTGTTTCGACTCTTCTTTTATTCTGTCTGTTGCCGATTACGGCACAGGGTGAGCAAGCTGTTGTAGCTACTGATTCTTCAGCTGTGCGACATCAAGTTCTTTTGCAAACATCGAAGGGTGATATGGTTGCAGAACTTTATAACGATACGCCCAAACATCGTGATAATTTTTCTAAAACTGGTGCGTGAAGGCTATTATAACGGCAATCTTTGGCATCGTGTAATAGCCAATTTTATGATTCAAACGGGCGATTCTACCACACTTCACGCACAGCCTGGAGAACGAGTTGGCGATCGCGGATTGAACTATACGATACCAGCAGAGATTGTATTCCCCAAATATTTTTCATAAGCGAGGTGCTACTGGCTGCGGCGCGCGAGGGCGATAAAGCTAATCCTGAACGCAGATCATCGGCTGCACAATTTTTATATTGTTTACGGTTCTCCGTTTAGCGAAGTAGGGCTTGATAGAATACAACAACGCCTTGATGAGCGAACCGATAGTATGGTAAAGCTTACGCCAGCTATTCGTGAAGTTTACCGTTTGCGTGGCGGAACGCCCCATCTTGACGGCCAATATACCGTGTTTGGAGAGGTTGTTCAGGGACTGAATGTGCTGGAAGAGATACAAGCTGTGCCTGTGGACAAGAATAATAGACCTCTTGACGATGTCAGAATAACGAAGGCAATAGTGCTAAAAATAGTGAGGTACTATGTTTTATGCAACAGGCTTTGAACAATCATAAAACATTATATTTACAGAATGTAAGCAAGCTTTTGTTTACACTCTTATTTTTGTTGACTTGTGTCTTTGCGCAGGCAAAAGGTGTGGTCGGCTGATGATGTACCTATGGTTCATCTACAAGATGCCAATCGCTATGTGTGTGATCCAGATGTGATTTTAAGTGATGGCGCACGTGATTCAGCCGACGTTTACCTTGCCCGTCTGCACAAACAATATGGTGTTCAAAACCGTTTTTGTTATTGTTAATCGGGTAAAAAGATGCCGACTGTTTTCGCATGGCTCCCAGGATATTGGCAATCGTTACGGTGTTGGAACGCGTAAAGACCGCCGTGGACTTGTTGTGGTAATTGCTGTTGAAGACCGCCGTTACTTTATAGCTCCAGGTAAGGGTTTAGAGGCCGATTTGACAGATGTTGAATGCGATGATATAGCTCGCAAGTGTATTGTCAGAATATGCGTGAAGGCGATATAAACGAAGCGGTAGAATCAACTTGCAAAAGCATTGTTCCGAAAAATTAAGTACGGGCGATGCTGGTATGCAGGGCGAAGATGAAGATTCTTTTGATGCGGGTGATATCTTCTTGCTTATATTTATCCTCTTTTTCTGCTTTGGGTCAACTATTTGGGCCATCATTACTTATGTTTTAGGTCGTTTAGAACAATCAAGCCCTAAGAAAAAGAATCATCGTGGAAAAGATAATGACGACTGGATGCCACCGTTCCTCTTCGGTGGTGGCGGCGGAAGCTTTGGAGGATCAAGCGGTGGAAGCTTTGGCGGTGGCAGCTTTGGTGGAGGAGGAGCTGGTGGGGGCTGGTAATCTTTTAAGGCTGAAGTGTAGCGCCTTGTGCCGTTAATATGAGCTCTGTTTATTTACATGGTTATAATTGAATAAAAATGATAATAATTTAAAAATAACGCGAATATGAAGAATTCAAAAAGTTTACCTTGGTTGATTATCCTTGGTGTTTTGGGTGTTGTTTGCATTTTATGGTGAGTGCTTATAATGGTATGGTAAATACGCAAGAAACGGCAACAACAGCGCTTGCTGATGTACAGGCTACCTATCAACGTCGTGCAGACCTTATTCCTAACCTCGCAAAGACGGTGCAGGCCTATGCAAAAGCATGAGAAGACAGCGCTACAGATGTAATAAAAGCGCGCGCAGCTGCAACGCAGATTAAGCTTGATGCTGATAACTGACACCTGAAAAAGCTTCGTCAGTTTGAAAGTGCACAGGGTGAATTAGCGCAAGCTTTGGGGCCGTTTAATGGTGGTTGCTGAGCGTTATCCCGACTTAAAAGCAAACGAAAACTTCCACAGTTTGCAAATTCAGCTTGAAGGAACCGAAAACCGTATTAACGAAGCTCGACAGAAATATAATGAAGCTGTACAGAGCTATAACCAAACCATACGTCGTTTTCCCTAACGTGACTTGTAGCAGGAATGTTTGGTTTTTGACAAAATGAGCAAGTTTGAAGCTTCAGCAGGTGCTGATAAAGCGCCAGAACTTAACTTTGACCAACAGTAGTATTTTTCTGTTGAATCTATAAAATTCTTGCAGCGTTTCGTTATCGGAATTATATTGTTTCGTTGCAGGCATTGCAATGTTTTTGTTACTTTGTGCGACGGTCGCCATACACATTGTATGACGGCCGTCGTATGAGTTTTACATATGACGGCTGTGGTACACGTTGTACGGCGGCCGCCGTACGTTCACGCATATTCCCTTTTTCAATGAAGCTTTGCGCGTAATGAGAAAAATCAAAATACGTAATCATTTCTTGTTACTTGCATTTTGAGACAATCGTTTTAGTACTCCTGTTTTTTTGTAATGCCGACATTACATCTTTTATATTGAGGTTACCAAAAGATTTTGCTATCTTTTGCAAGCGCTTAAGTGATTATATTTAAATAACGTTATATATATGAATTTCACTTTATTGATTACCGTTTTACTGACGGCTGTCATCTTGGTAGTGGGTGCTTACATCGTCGCCAAGCTGATAGGTCCCCGTTCATACAATCCGGTAAAGGGTGAACCGTATGAGTGTGGTATTCCCACACGTGGCAGTAGCTGGATGCCTATGCACGCAGGCTATTACCTTTTTGCCATCCTTTTCCTGGTGTTTGACATTGAAACAGTATTCCTTTATCCTTGGGCCGTTGTTGTTAAACAGTTTGGCGAAATGGCGTTAGTGAGTATTGGGTTCTTTCTGTTGGTTTTGGTATTTGGTCTTGCATATGCTTGGCGGAAAGGAGCACTGGAATGGAAATAAGAAAACCACATATAAAAAGTATTCCTTATAGCGAATTTAAGGATAACGATACGCTTGAACAAATTACCCAACAGCTAAATGAGGGTGGTGCAAATGTGGTTTTAGGTAACCTTGACCAGGTTATCAACTGGGGACGAAGCAACTCGCTTTGGTCGCTCACGTTTGGTACATCGTGCTGTGGTATTGAGTTTATGGCTGTGGGCTGTTCTCGATATGACTTCTCGCGCTTTGGCTTTGAGGTAACTCGAAATTCGGCTCGTCAGGCAGACCTTATTATGTGTGCAGGAACCATTACAAACAAAATGGCACCTGTTTTTAAGCGTCTTTACGACGAGATGGCTGAACCTAAAGTATGTCGTTGCAGTAGGGTGGCTGTACGATAAGTGGCGGTCCGTTCAAGAAGAGTTATAGCGTAGTTCGCGGCATTGACGAGCTTGTTCCTGTTGATGTGTATATTCCAGGTTGCCCCCACGCCCAGAAGCAATATTGTATGGTATGCGATGCAGCTGCAGCGTAAGGTAAAGATTGAAAAAGTTCTTTGGAGGCGCTAACCATAGATGACCAGCGAAGAGAGGAGAGAAGTTTGAGCCGTGGCGGTTTGCATGGTATTTCAAACGAAAACCTTTCAAGTGAAAAACTTGGCAATAAAGCGCCTATTATTGTAAGCAGTGCACCTAATCAGCAAGCTGTTGAGCAACTTGCACAGGAAATTGATACGCTGCAAAACAGAAGGCGAAAATAATGATAATAATAAATAAGGTGGAAAGATATGAAACTGGAAAAACAAAGAATTTACCTTTGACAGCTTCCTTTCGGAAATGACGAAACTGAAGCAAGAAAAAGCATTTCGACTACCTTGTTACAATAGTAGGTGAGGATTTTTGGCCCAGAAGAAGGCCTTGGATGTATTTACATTCTGGAAAACACCGAAACTCACGAACGTATATCAGTTAAGCAACTTGCTAAGCAGGTAGGTGACGAATATGTTATTCCGTCGCTTTACTATGTATGGGCTGATGTGAACCTTCTGGAGCGTGAGGGTGTTCGATTTCTTCGGAATTAAGTTCCTTGGACACCCTGATATGCGTCGTCTTTATATGCGTAACGACTTTGAGGGTTGGCCTCTTCGCAAGGACTTTGATATGAGTCCAGAGAAGAATCGTTTCCCAATGACCGATGAACCAGAAAGCGATTGGACATCGGAATGGAACTTAGACGAGCACGGTAACTTTAGAAAGAGACACGTCATCGTATGTTTGATGAGGACGACTTCGTGATGAACTTCGGCCCTAACCACCCTTCAACGCACGGTGTATTGCGTTTGCAAACTGTTGTGAATGGTGAAACCATCAAGCATGTTTATCCTCATTTGGGATATATTCATCGTGGTATGGAGAAGATGATGGAGAGCATGACGTATCCTCAAACGTTAGCTATGACTGACCGTTTGAATTATCTTTGCGCTATGCATCATCGCCATGCACTGGTAGGTGTCATTGAAGAGGCAATGGGAGTAGAGCTCACAGATCGTATTCAATATATCAGAACGATTATGGATGAGCTTCAGCGCATTAATAACCACTTGCTATTCCTCGGAACCTGTGCGCAGGACCTTAGTGCGCTTACAGCTTTCCTTTACTGTATGCGCGACCGTGAACACCTGCTCAACGTGATGGAAGAAACAACTGGTGGTCGTCTTATTCAGAACTATTACCGTATTGGTGGTCTGCAAGATGATATTGATCCAAACTTCGTTCAGAACGTAAAGAACTTCTGTACATATATGCGTCCTAACGTGCAAGAATACTTAGATGTATTCGGTGATAATGTTATCACTCATCAACGTTTGGAGGGAGTAGGTTTCATGAATTTGAAAGACTCAATTGACTATGCTCTAACTGGTCCTGCAGGACGTGCAGCTGGTTGGAAGAATGATGTGCGCAAGAATCATCCTTATGCTCTTTATGATAAGGTAGCGTGGGAGCAAGTCACTGGCACTGCAGGCGATTCGATGGAGCGTTATATGATACATATTAACGAAATCTATCAGAGTCTGAATATAATTGAGCAGCTGATTGACAATATTCCTGAAGGCGACTTCTATGTAAAACAAAAGCCAATTATTAAAGTTCCTGAAGGACAGTGGTACTTCTCTGTAGAAGGCGGTGCTGGAGAATTCGGCGTTTATCTTGACAGTAGGGGTGATAAGAGTCCTTATCGTGTCAAAAATGCGCCCAATGGGACTAACGCTTGCTGGTGCCTTTGATAAGATGTTGAAGGGACAGAAGATAGCAGACCTTGTTGCTACAGGCGCAAGTATCGACTTCGTTATTCCTGACCTTGACCGTTAATAGGCAGGAATGTAAAGAGAACAATAAAATAAAAGAATAAAAGAATTAACAACATTCGCACAATGTTTGACTTTTCAATAGTAACACAATGGTTCGACAATCTTCTCCGACAGACCTGTGGTCTCAGTGATTTTTGGACGATCCTGATTGAATGTGTAGCTTGTTGGCGTTATAGTATTAACACTATATGCCGTCATCGCTATGTTCATGATATTTTTCGAGCGTAAAGTCTGCGCATGGTTTCAGTGCCGTCTTGGGCCCTATGCGTGTGGGCCCATGGGGTGTCTTTTCAGGTCTTTGCCGATGTGCTAAAGATGCTGATTAAGGAGATCTTTGGCGTTGATCGTTCAGATAAATTCCTTTATGCGCTGGCTCCTTTATTGACAATTGTTGCATCGGTAGGTACATTCTCGTTCCTCCCTTGGAACAAAGGCGCAGTGGTTCTTGACTTTAATGTAGGAATATTTATGGTAACGGCTATCAGCTCTATTGGCGTATTAGGCGTTATTCTTGCAGGTTGGGGCTCAAACAATAAGTATTCAGTGGTATCGGCTATGCGTGGTGCTGTACAGATGATTTCGTATGAAATGTCGCTTGGACTTTGTATGGTTACTGCTGTTATACTCTGTGGAAGCATGCAGCTTACAGATATTATTGCAGCTCAAACAGGACCATGGAAATGGCTTATTATTCAGGGACATATCCCCGCATTGGTTGCTTTCTTAGTATTCCTCATTGCAGGAAACGCTGAAGCAAATCGTGGTCCGTTCGACCTTGCAGAGGCGAGAGTGAGCTTACCGCTGGATATCATACTGAATATTCGGGTATGGGCTTTGGCTATTTTTACTTTAGCTGAGTATCTTAACCTTGTTGTCATCTCTGGTTTGGCCGCTACAATCTTCCTCGGAGGGTGGGCACCGCTGAACATTGGCGTTGAAGGCTTTGATACACTCATGAATTATATTCCAGGCTTTGTTTGGTTTATTGGCAAGACTTTATCTGTTATCTGGATTCTAATGTGGGTTCGTTGGACTTTCCCACGCCTGCAGAATTGACCATATTTTTGAAGCTTGAGTGGAAGTATCTCATGCCTTTAATGTTGCTCACACTGGTTGTTATGACATTCTGTGTGGCGCTAGGCTGGACTTTTCTAAGAGAGATAAAGTATAAGGATTAAAGAATAAAAATATAAAAAAATAAGAAATATGTCTGAATCATATTTTTGGCGGTATTAGGGACGCTGTAAAGACCTTTGGCAACCGGCTTGAAGATTACTATGAAGGGTATTTCACGCCAAAGTCAACTGAACAGTATCCAGAAAACCGTAAGACAACGCTGCATGTTGCTAAGCGTCATCGTGGCCGACTTGTCTTTAAACGTGTTACAGAGGACGACTTACAAGACGCAAAGTTGCAGGCTCGTGGCCTAAAGCTGGGCGATTATAAGTGTACAGCGTGTACCATGTGTGAGAAAGTTTGTCCTAATGAAACCATTAGGATTGTGTCTCACATGGAGACTTTGGAAGACAGGAAGAAGAAAAAGCAGCTCGACGATTATCAGTACGATTTGGGGAGACTGTGTTCTGTCAGCTCTGTGTAGACTCTTGTAACTTCGATGCTATCGAATTTACTAATGATTTTGAGAACTCTGTCTTTGACCGTTCAAAGCTTGTTCTTCATCTTGATAAGAGAGATTTACGAGGGCGGATCGTTGCCAAAGTCTTATTGATGGTGGCGCTCCCTTTAACTGTGGCAAGTTTAACACCAAAAACCAAGTAAACGATTATGGCAAATATTGTAATGTTTAGTATTCTGGCTGTACTCATTCTTGGTTCAGCCGTTATGTCAGTAATGACGAAAAGTATTATGCGCGCTGCAACATGGTTGCTATTTGTGCTTTTCGGTATTGCAGGACTTTATTTTCGCTTGATTATACATTCTTAGGTGCTGCACAGATATCTATTTATGCGGGTGGTATTACAGTGATGTATGTTTTTGCTATCCAATTGGTATCAAAACAGTCATTACAGAATCTGGTTACAAGGTTCCGCGGAGTTCGAATCGTGCAAGGAGCTGGTAAGCTTTAATAGGTCTGGCTGTTGTTGCTGTGATTTTGATGAAGAATGAGTTCATTGACAAAGCTGTTCAGATGGCTGATGTTGAAGTTCCTATGCAACAAATTGGTCAGGCTCTTGTCGGTTCTGAGAAATTTGGATATGTTTTACCCTTTGAGTTTATTTCAGTATTCCTGCTGGCCTGCATCGTTGGAGGCGTAATGATAGCAAGAAAGGAGGACGAAAAATGATATCTGTTTATTGTTACCTTGCAGTGTCAACACTGCTGTTTTTATAGGTGTTTTTGGCTTTGTTACGCATCGTAACCTGTAGCCATGCTCATTTCCATAGAGCTTGTGCTCAATTCGGTGGATTTAAACTTTGCTGTTTTCAATCGCATTCTGTACCCTGGACAATTTGAAAGGCTTCTTTTTCACATTGTTCTCTATGGGTGTAAGTGCAGCGGAAACAGCTGTAGCACTGGCCATTATTATCAATGTTTACCGTAATTATCATAGTGATCAGGTGAACAGTATTGAAAACATGAAATTCTAACACACAATGCAATACAGTTATTCATTCTTAATTCTTCTTCTCCCTTTTCTGAGTTTCCTCTTGCTGGGGCTCTTAGGCATGAAGATGAAGAAGCCTGTAGCCGGCATAATAGGAACGTGCATGCTTGCCACTTTGTGGGGAATGAGCGTCTATACAGCCATTGAATACTTCTTTATTCAGGGCAGAGGTGCAGATGGTTTATTCCCAACGGTGACAGTTTTAACTTTTACTTGGTTAAGGTTTACAGAACTTCTTACGTTTTAATATCGGTTTCCGCTTGACGCCAATTAGTGTGATGAGTGCTCATCGTCATAACGACAGTTAGCTTGATGGTGCACATTTACAGCTTTGGATATATGGCTGAACGCGATGAGAATTATAAGGTTGAGCATTATGAAAAGGGCTTTCAGCGCTTCTATGCTTACTTGTCACTTTTCACCATGTCAATGTTAGGACTGGTTGTTGCCACCAATATCTTTCCAGATGTATTTATTCTGGGAGTTGGTGGGTGTGTGCTCATATATGTTGATTGGTTTCTATTATCCTCAGCATACAGCTGTACATGCCAGCAAGAAAGCGTTTATAGTAACGCGTTTTGCTGACCTTTTCTTCCTCATTGGTATACTATTTTTATAGTTTCTATGTGGGAACATTTAACTATGATCTCACAGCCGATCCGACGCTTACAACCAGTCTACAGGGAGCCGCATGGATTCTTCCTACAGCTCTTTTCTTAATGTTTATTGGTGGAGCGGGTAAGTCTGCAATGTTCCCATTACATATATGGTTGCCTGATGCCATGGAAGGCCCAACACCAGTTAGTGCACTTATCCATGCTGCAACGATGGTTGTTGCTGGTGTTTATCAGGTAGCGTCATTGATGCCTTATGGATTGCTTACGCGCCTAATACATTACACTATATCGCATACATTGCAGCTTTCACGGCATTCTATGCTGCAGCAGTTGCTTGTTGCCAACGCGATATCAAGCGTGGCCTTGCATTCTCTACTATTTCACAGATAGCTTACATGCTCGTTGCGCTTGGAGTTTGTACTGCAATGGAAGGCGAGGGAGCTGTAGGATATATGGCGAGGCATATTCCATTTGTTTACACATGCTATGTTTAAGGCTCTGCTCTTCTTGTGCTCTGGTGCTATTATCGTTATCATTGGCAGCAACTTTAAAGATTATATGGGCGGATTACACAAGTATATAGCCTTGGACTAATGCTTGCTTTCTTGATTGGATGTTTGGCCATTAGTGGTATACCTCCGTTTGCAGGCTTCTTTTCTAAGGACGAGATTGTGTCAGCATGTTTCCACTTTTCTCCCTTATTTAGGTTGGTTCATGACATTGGTAGTGGTATGACTGCTTTCTATATGTTCCGTCTTTACTATGTTATTTTTCTGGGGCAAAAAGCTATTACGAGCAGGACCCAGAGAATCGTCGTCGTCCAGCAGAGTACCCTTTTATTATGTAGGGGTCCACTTGTATTCTTGGCTATTATATCTGTATTTGCAGGTATGATTCCTTTCGGAAACTTTATCTCTGCTGATGGACACTCTGAAGATATTGCTCTGCAAACCTTTAAGTTCTGGACATGGAGCCCTGTTGCTTATACTTCTATTGTTGTAGCTCTTATTGGTATTGGTTTTGGCTACATGGATGTACAAGAGTGGTGAGAACCCTGTTCCTGATATGTTGAAGCGTCGTATGCCTCGTTTGCACGAAGCAGCACTTAATCCTTCTACATTGATAATGTCATAGCAGTTCTTTACTCATAAGATTGTCTTTGCCTGCTTCTCAGTTCCAATTGCTTGGTTTGACCGCCATGTTATAGATGGTGCTTTCAACTTCTCAGCGTGGGCAACACAAGAGGGTGGAAGCTATTCGCCCTATGGCAGAGTGGAGATGTACGTCAGTATGTGATATGGTTCCTTACAGGAAGTGTAGCACTGACCCTTTCTTGCTTTGCATTTAAGCTAACAGAATAAAAATAATTTGAATAATATAAGCAAATGACCTTTTTAACATTATTCGTAGTTATTCCTGTCTTGATGTTGCTATGCCTTTGGCTTGCACGCAACGACAACCAGGTGCTGCCTTGTAATGGTAGTTGGCTCTACAGCATTACTTGCTCTCGCCATTTATTTGGTTTTCGCATTTATAGATGCACGTGAGACGATGCCTGCACACAATATCCCGTTCCTTTTTCGGTACGGCTGTTCCATGGTTTGAACCTTTACATATATTCTATAGAACAGGGGTCGATGGCATTGCCGTTGTAATGATATTGCTCAGTGCAATTATTGTTTTCACTGGTACTTTCGCTTCATGGCAGCAACACCCACAGCAGAAAGAGTATTTCCTTTGGTTTACCCTTCTTTCTTCTGGTGTGTTTGGCTTCTTTATCAGTGAAGATCTCTTCACCATGTTTATGTTCTATGAGGTTGCTCTCATTCCAATGTATCTGCTAATTGCGTGTGGGGTACAGGCGCTAAAGAGTATAGTGCTATGAAACTCACCCTTATGCTGATGGGTGGTTCGGCTTTACTTATCATCGGTATTCTTGGAATATATTTCTTTAATGGCGAATACAGCGGCACCTATACCATGAGTGTTGTCGAGATTGCTGCCCAGCAATGCTATTCCTGTTGCCATACAGAAAGTATTCTTTCCCTTTTATCTTTCATTGGTTTTGGTATATTAGAGCGTTATTCCCTTTCCATACATGGTCGCCTGATGGTCATGCTTCAGCGCCAACAGCTGTATCAATGCTTCATGCTGGCGTACTGATGAAACTTGGAGGATATGGTTGTTTCCGCATTGCTATGTTCTTGTGCCCGCAGCTGCGCAACAACTCTCTTGGATATTCCTTATATTAACTACCATTTCCTGTGGTGTACGGTGCTCTTTCGGCTTGTGTACAGACCGATTTGAAGTATATTAATGCTTATTCTTCTGTGTCACACTGTGGTATGGTGCTCTTCGCACTCTTAATGCTTACACAGACTGCTTCTACTGGCGCTATTCTGCAGATGCTTTCCCACGGTTTAATGACAGCATTGTTCTTTGCGGTTATTGGTATGATTTATCACCGTGCAGGAACACGTGATGTGCGCCGTTTGGCGGATTAATGAAGATTATGCCTTTCCTCGCTGTAGCCTATGTTGTAGCAGGTTTGGCCAACCTTGGTCTTCAGGCTTCTCTGGTTTTCGTAGCCGAAATGACGATTTTCGTTGGTCTCTTTCAAAATGCCGACCTCTTTCATCGTACATGTACCATTATCGCTTGTACGGCAATTGTTATCACAGCTGTTTTATATCCTTCGTGTGGTTGGAAAAATTCTGTACCAGAAAGTTCCAAACCCTGAGTACTTTAAGCTCACAGATGCTTCGTGGGACGAGCGTATTTGCCGTTGGCGGACTTATCTTCTGTGTTGCCGCTTTAGGTATGATGCCGTTGTGATACAAAATATTATCAACGACGCCGTAGCTCAATGATTCATCATATCATGAGTTCGGTGCTGTCTTCATCAGTGATGTAAATGTAAGATAAATGTTTAAGATTTTACGATTAACGAACAACGATTCATGATGAATATAGATTATAGTCAATTCCTTAACATGATACCAGAGGTTACGCTTATGGCTGTTCTGGTGATTGTCTTCATTGTTGACCTATTTTTCGGCTATTAAGCCTATTGATGCGAAAACCACGCAAATGGTTCAATCCGCTTGTTTGTGGGCTGATGCTGGGTACATATATTGGTTAATATTTTTCCAGTAGAAGTGTCCGAAACATTTGGCGGAATGTATGCTACAAGTCCTATAGTAGGTGTGATAAAAACGATATTGGCGTTTGGTACACTCATTGTTTTTATCCAGGCCCGTGAATGGCTTCATCGTACTGATACATGTTTTTAAGGAAGGCGAATTCTACGTGTTGGTGCTTTCAACACTGCTTGGTATGAATATGATGGTTAGTGCAAACCACTTCCTTCTCTTCTTCCTCGGCCTTGAAATGGCCTCTGTTCCAATGGCTTGTTTGGTGGCATTTGATAAGTATCGTCATCATTCTGCCGAGGCCGGTGCTAAGTTTATTCTTACTGCAACATTCTCAAGTGGTGTGATGCTTTTCGGAATAAGCTTCTCTATGGTGCTACTGGTTCGCTCTATTTTTGATGATATGTTGCGCTCGTATTGAGCAACACCTCTCACTATTATGGGTATGGTGTTCTTCTTTAGCGGATTGGGCTTCAAGATTTCTCTCGTACCCTTCCACTTCTGGACGGCTGATAGCTATCAGGGTGCGCCTACAACGAGTAACTAGGTTACCTCAGCGTTGTATCTAAAGGAGCCGCTGCATTTTTGCACTCTGTGCAATATTTAATGAAAGTGTTTGCTCAATGGCTGTCTACTGGAAATATCTGTTAATGGTAGTAGTAGTGTTGTCAATTACCATTGCTAACCTTTTGCTATCACCAGAAAAGACCTGAAAACGCTTCATGGCTTTTCAGCTCAATATCTGCAGGCTGGCTACATTATAGTTGGCTGTAGTAGGCGATTCTGCTATGGGGTATTACTGCAGCTACTTATTACATTCTTGTTTATGTCGTAGCCAATTTAGCAGTGTTTGCTATCATTGCTTCGGTTGAAAGAGCATAACAATGGTGTTGTAAAGATGGACGCTTATGATGGCTTTTTATCAAACCAATCCACGCCTAAGCTTCATTATGACACTGGCTTTGATTCTCTCTCGGTGGTATACCACCGTTTGCAGAGAATGTTCTCAAAGTTCTTTGTATTTATGGCTGCAGCCAATGGCGCACAGATATCAACCACTATGGGTGCTTGGACATACGCTGTAGTTTTCATAGCTTTGGTTAACACGGTTATAAGCCTTTACTATTACCTGCTTATTGTTAAAGCTATGTTTATCAAGCATAACGATAATCCACTACCTACTTTTTAAAGCTGGTGTATCAACACCAAAATGGCTTTAGCTGTTTGTACGTTAGGTATTGTTGCCTTTGGCGTATGCAGCTATGTATATGGCTGGATATATAGCGCAGTTACTATGTAAACCTATGTTACCTACGTGTTATAGTAGGACACAATAGAATAGAGAAATATAAAAAGAGAACGTGATTTCACGTTCTCTTTTTTGTTTAATATAAATGCCGAGTTGATATATTGCCAAGTTGTGCACGTTTACGTTTTCCCCTCTTTGTTTCTTCAATTAAAGGGTATCTGTACGACGGCCGCAGTACGAACTGTATGGCGATTGTCGTATAACATGTATCACGGCCGTAGTACACGTTGTATGGCGGCCGTCGTATAATGAGCATAAACGACGAAACTTCAGACAACATATCAGCAAGAAGGGTAGGCCTATAGCCTATAAAAGCATCTCTTTATAACACAATAGGCGCACCTTTAAAGGTGCGCCTATTACGCTTTTTATAGTATAATTTGTAGTCAATACTTCTTATATCTATTTACTTCTTCAGTACGGCTTTTTGGAACTTTTTGGGTGTAGCCCTTCTTGCTTTTTGGCTACCTCTTCAGGAGTTCCTGCCAGCAAGCACTAAACCGCCACCACGTCCACCTTCTGGCCCCAATATCAATAATATGGTCGGCAAGTTTTAATAACATCGAGGTTGTGCTCAATGATAAGTACAGTGTTTCCTCTGTCAACCAGCTTCTGTAACACACCCATCAGTATATTGATATCCTCAAAATGTAAACCCGTTGTAGGCTCGTCGAGGATATAAAGCGTCATACCTGTTTCTTTTCTTGCTTAACTCTGTCGCTAATTTTACACGCTGACTTTCGCCGCCTGATAGGGTAGTAGAGCTTTGTCCCAATCGAATATATCCCAATCCTACATCTTGTAGTGCTTTGATTTTTGACAGAATAGACGGAACGTTCTCAAAGAACTCAACAGCCATATTAACCGTCATATCTAACACATCAGCAATAGATTTGCCTTTGTATCGAACTTCCAGTGTTTCGCGATTGTAGCGTTTGCCGTGGCATACTTCGCAAGGCACCATTACGTCAGGCAAGAAGTTCATCTCTATTGTTTTGTAACCATTACTACTACATGTTTCACATCTACCGCCTTTCACGTTAAACGAGAAGCGCCCAGGGCTTATAACCACGTATCTTGCTTCAGGAAGATTGACGAAAAGAGAACGTATATCGCTGAAGACGCCAGTGTATGTGGCGGGGTTTGAGCGCGGTGTGCGTCCTATAGGACTTTGATCTACATTTACAACTTTGTCAATATTATCGATACCTTCCGCCTTTTTCGTAGGGCATAGGCTTTTTAAGCGACCGATAGAAATGTTGCGAAAGCAACGGTTGTAACGTTTCGTTGATAAGCGTTGATTTTCCCGAACCCGAAACACCCGTTACAACAACGAGCTTCCCTAATGGAAATTTTACATCAACGTTTTTGAGGTTGTTGCCTTTCGCACCATAGATATCAATGCTCTTTTTCGTTCCCTTTTCGTCGTTGTTTAGGTACGGCAATAGTTCGCGAACCGTTGAGATATTGAGCTGTAATGGTTTGTGTTTCGAGCATTTGCGCCGGTGTTCCTTGGAAAACCACATCACCTCCCTTGCGCCCTGCGCGCGACCGATGTCAATAATCCAGTCGGCAGCGCGCATCATATCTTCGTCGTGTTCAACCACAATCACCGTATTGCCAAGGTCGCGCAGCTCTTTTAACGATTTGATAAGTCGCTCATTATCACGCTGATGCAAGCCAATACTCGGCTCGTCAAGAATATAAAGCACGTTGACAAGCTGCGAGACCAATCTGTGTAGCCAGCCTTATACGCTGACTTTCACCGCCTGAAAGTGAACCCGACTGACGGTTGAGCGACAGATAATCAAGGCCTACGTCAAGCAGAAAGTTCACACGTGTTTTTAAGTTCCTTTACTATTTCGTGTGCAATTTGTTGCTGTTGGGGGTTCAAGATGTTCCTCAACATGGTCAAGCCATTCTTTTCAATTCGGCAATGTCCATGTTGGCTACTTGTGCAATATTTTGGTCCCAAATACGATACGAAAGCGCTTCACGCTTCAGTCGTTGACCATGACATTCTGGACATTCGGTTTCGGCAAGGGAATGCGATGCCCACTTTGGCTGGCAGCCGAATCGTCAGTTTCCATTACCGTTTTTAGGTATTTTTATAACTCCATCAAAAGCTACAAAGTAGTCGCTTGAAGTGTGAACAATCTCCTTATCAATGCGAACGTTCTCCAGTGTGCCGTTAAGAATCTCGTCGATAGCTTCCTGCGGAATATCTTTATATGGGGTTTTTAGTGTGCAATCATAATTTTTCAATATGGCGTCTATTTGCCCAAAAAATCATCTGATTTTTATATTTCCCCAGCGGAATAATAGCTCTTCGTGAATGCTTAGATTGGTATTGGGCACCACTTTCTTCATATCTATCTCGTTAACTATACCAAGTCCTTTTACACTTTGGGCAAGCACCTTCAGGCGAGTTGAACGAAAAAGATGTTGGGTGCAGGCTCACCATACGAGAGGCCTGAAACAGGATCCATGAGGCGTTTAGAGAAGTTGCGCGCTTCTTCACTATCTTTATCCATAATCATCACAACGCCATCGCCTTGTTTCATGGCTGTAGAGACCGTTCGACGTAGACGCTCGTCTTCGTTAGGGCTCGACCTTTAGCTTATCAATAACCACTTCAATGTTGTGATTCTTATATCGGTCAACCTTCATGCCTCTTACAATTTCTTTTATCTCCGTCAACACGGATATAAAGATAACCCTTGCGTCGCATCTGCTCAAAAAGCTCGCGATAGTGGCCTTTGCGTTGTCTTACAAGTGGTGCAAGAATGAAAATACGACGCTCGTTGTAGTCGTGAAGGATAAGATTAATAACTTTCTCTTCGGTGTACTTTACCATTTTTCGCCAGTCATATAGACTATAGGCGGTACCTGCACGTGCATATAGAAGGCGGAGATAATCGTAAATCTCAGTTGTTGTACCCACAGTAGAGCGTGGATTCTTATTGGTTGTTTTTCTGTTCAATGCTGATGACGGGCGAGAGTCCTGTAATTTTGTCAACATCAGGACGCTCCATGTTTCCGAGGAAATTGCGCGCATAAGCAGAGAAAGTTTCAATATAACGTCGCTGACCTTCGGCAAAAATAGTGTCGAAGGCAAGGGACGATTTGCCCGAACCCGAAAAGTCCCGTGATAACAGTCAGTGAGTTTCGAGGTATCTTGACATCAATATTTTTCAGATTATGTACCCTTGCACCATAAACATTTATCCATTCTCCTGAAAGTTCTGTGCTTTCGTTATTCTGTTTATGTGCAATAGGGGATATGTTTTTATTAGTCATTCTGTAAGTAAAAAGTTCGAGTCTTTGTATATGATATGTGTGGCTTTGAGGAGGTGTTTAATTGGTAAATCCACGTAGAAGATTTACATCACGCTTGATGTTATATTTTTACCGTCAGCCCCTTCGGCCTTAACCATGACGTAATAAACACCTTGCTTTTACGTCCTTTCCGTTGAATTTTTCCGTCCCAGCCTCCTGCAGGGTCAGTCCATGAGTATAGTTTTTGTCCCCACCTATTGTGGATATAGCAGCTTCAAACTTGACAATACTTTTCCAACCATTCTTAGCTTTGTAAACATCGTTTATGCCATCACCGTTAGGGCGAAAAAGCATTCGGCATTTCAAGTTTGCTCTCTGCAATGGTAATACTTATTGCAGTAGCGGTAGTTGTCCAGTAACTATTTGTGTATTCAATAGTGTCGGTTCCTTGAATAAAAAGTAGCCCATAGCTCAACACGATGTGTGCCTGCATCAGTAAAAAGTATAGCTTGTTTCTTTATCATATCTGATAAGATACGGTGCGTTTCTCTTGCCTTCTTTGTAGAAACGCCATTCGTAATGAGCGGTCCAACCATCTGTATTTTCAGCCCCTGATATAAAAAGAAACAGCCAAGGGAGCAGACTCGGAAATGGTTGTTTCTGTTAGAGTATTCCCATCGCTATTTGGTATAAGTGGCAGCGGGTGTTATTGAAGGCAAGCTTTTGTGCGCTTGCCAAAGAGGTAAACAATGATAATATTAGGAACAGAGAAAGAGAATAATACCTCATAGTTGTCATAATATAAAAAGAATATTATGCAAAGGTAGCGATTTGCTATATAAAAGGAACCCTTTTGCGTTTAAAAGATACTATGTAGTTAGTTTTATGATTACGTCAAGATGATGCAATATTTTTTTGTATTTTTGCAGTTGCTAAATAAGCCCCTATTGTTTATAAAAATAAGATAAAAATGAAGTTATTTCTAAGATATTTCTTTTCGGTTGCTTTTGCTGTGTCTGTGCCTTCAAGCTGCAGGTCAGAATGCAAAGTGGCGCGATGTCTATAAGGTAAAAGAAGAAGGATACAATTTATGGTATTGCACGAAAGTACAATCTGACAGAAGAAGAGTTGGCAAATGCTAACCCAGAGATGAAAGCCTCTGGATATGTTTTGAAAGCAGATGACTTTTATTTTTATACCTTTTTGCGTCATCAAATGTTGTAAAATCTTCGACAAATACCAAAGGCAACAGCAAAAAGCAACTGTACAAGGTAAGACGGTAAAGGTGGGTATTATGCTACCGCTTCATCGCCTTTGATGGTGACGGTTTACGCATGACAGAATATTACAGAGGCTTTTTAATGGCCTGCGATAGTTTGCGAGAGCAAGGAATATCTGTAGATGTTCACGCGTGGAATGTGGCGGCAACAGATGATATTACACGATGTTACGGCTGATCCTGCTGCAGCTCGTTGCAATATAATTTTTGGCCCATTATACTCGTCTCAGGTACATGGCTTAGCTGAATTCTGTCGTGCTCGTGATATTAAAATGGTGATTCCATTTTCAATTAGTGGTGATGACGTTTCTCTATATAGCCAGATTTATCAGGTTTGGCAAAGCCCAGATCGTTTAACTAACAGCGCAATAGATTACTATTTAAAGACTTTTCCGCGTGCTCATGCTGTGTTTTGTTGACAGCAATGACAAAACATCGAAGAAAGGTAACTTCACATTTGGTTTGCGTCAACGCCTTGAAGCGTCAAGTCAACGCTATGGTATAACAAATTTAACCAGCTCTACTGGAGGGCTTTCGAAAAGCAGTTTTAGTAGTACTGAGCCCAATGTAGTCATTATTAATACAGCACGTTCGCCTGAACTAACGGTTTTTGTTAGGTAAGCTTCAAACTTTGCGCGCCTTGAAACCAGGACTTCGTATAAGCTTGTGGGGATATACCGAATGGTTAATGTATTTAGGTATCAATAAGGAAAAATTTCACCAATTTGATACTTACATACCTACAACATTCTTCTATAATTCTTATGATGAGCGTACGCGTCGTTTTGAAGTAAGTTATCGCAATTGGTTTCATACGGATATGCAGCAAGCCTTACCTCGCTTTTGCTATTACTGGTTATGATCAAGCGCAATTCTTCCTTCGCGGATTTGCAAACTATGGAAAAACTTCAAGGGTAGAGCAGAACAGAATGCTTATCGTGCAATGCAGTCGCCATTGAGTTTTAAGCAAATAAGTACGGCTGGCATGCAAAATGATTATTTTCAGCTCATACATTTCCGTACAGATGGCGGTATTGATGCGTTGCACTATACACGTTAAAATGACGATAAAAGGGTAGGAGATACGGTGGTTTTTATAGTTGATAATATAGTTTGAGAAAAATAAACCTATTGAGAATATGATTTCTAAGCAAAGCATAAGCAATAAAAATAAAGGAGTACTTACGTACTTAAAAGCTCTGTTTGTTGGAGCAATGTTGCTGTTGCCCCATGTAATAAAAAGCTCAGGTTGGTGAGCACCGAAACACACTCTCTATAGGTGTAAATGGAGGGTATGACTTAACAACAATTCGTTTTTCACCCAAAGTTGTACAATCCATGAAAGGTGGATTTACAGGTGGTTTAACGGCACGCTATACGGTGAAAAAGTATTTTTTTCAACGATTGCTTCGGTGCAAGCAGAAGTGAATTTTGCTCAATTGGGTTGGAAAGAAGATATACAAACAATTAACAATACGCCTGTTATTAATTCGGTTACAGGAGTTGCCGAGAAGTATGAACGTACAATTAATTACGTTCAAATACCGTTTATGACACATCTGGCTTGGGGTAAAGAAGATAAAGGATTAAACTTCTTTGTTAACGCAGGCCCACAATTCGGGATTCTATCTTGGTGAAAGTACATCAACTAACTTTGACTTTGCTACTCGTAATACAGCAGATCGTGCAAAATAATGTTGCAGAGCAGGAGACAATGAGTGTGCAGAAAAAGTTTGATTATGGTATTACGGGCAGGATTGGGAATGGAGTATGCCATGCCACGTGTAGGTCGTTTTTAATGGAGGCGAGGTACTATTATGGGACTCGGTAATATTTATCGTGATTCGAAAAAGACTATTTTTGGTTCAAGCAATTTTAGCACTATTACAGTAAAAATGGCTTTATCTTTTTGATATTATGCACTAAGTAAGCCAATAAGACAGATAATAAATACATAACACTAATAAAAATAATAGACTATGTTTGAAAAATCAGCCTAAAGGGCCTTTATGCACTGGCCTTAGCAAACACAGGTGAGCGTTTTGGATACTATACGATGCTTGCTATTTTCGTGCTTTTTCCTACAAGCCAACTTTGGTTGGGGTGAAGGGACTTGCAGGAACGGTTTATTCAACGTTCCTGATGTTTGTTTATTTCTTGCCTATGCTGGTGGAGCAGTAGCCGATAAGATTGGTTATGGACGCTGTGTAACCTTTGGCATCTTAATTATGTTCTTAGGTTACTTGCTTCTTGCAGTGCCTGCAGGAGCTGGAACAATTGCTATCGCAATGATGTCAGCAGCTTTGTTGATGATTTGTGTGGGTACATCGCTTTTTAAAGGTAACCTTCAGGTAATGGTAGGTAAGCTGTATGATGATGCACAATATAAAGATCAGCGCGATTCTGGCTTCTCAATCTTTTATATGGCACTAATATTGGTGCACTCTTTGCGCCAACAGCTGCAACAAAATTAATGGCATGGGCACAGAATTCATTAGGGTGCAACAGAGCAGACAGCATATCATTATGCATTTGGTGTGGCTTTGTTTGTCTTTGATTTTATCTATTGGAATCTACTACGGTTTTCGTAAAACATTCTCTCATGTTGATAATTCGAAAAAGAAAGTAGAGGCGAAGGTTGATAGCAAAGTTTCGGAAAAGGTAGAGGCTAAACATGAAGAGACAGCTGAAGAAAAGGCAGATACTCATAGCCGTCTTGTAGCTTTGTTCTTGGTTTTTGCTGTGGTTATCTTCTTCTGGATGGCTTTCCATCAGAATGGATTGACGTTAACATACTTTGCTCGTGACTTTTACGCAGACTGCTGCTACAGGTGTTGTAGCTATGTTGTTTGATGTGACAAATCTATTAGGGCGTTATCTTTATCGTTTATGCATTGTTTGCTCTCTTCCAGAGTAAGACGATGCGAGGAAAGGTTATTGCTGGTTTGATTATTATTGCAGCATGTTGCTTCCTTGGCTGTCAATATGGAATAGTACTTGCTGAAGGCGGAACAAAAATTGAAGTGCCACTTTTCCAGCAGTTCAATCCATGCTTTGTAGTAATGCTTACACCAGTAAGTATGGGTATTTTTGGTTGGCTTGCTTCGCGTAAGAAAGAACCATCTGCTCCTCGTAAGATTGGATATGGTATGTTAGTAGCAGGTATAGGCTATATAGTTATGGTATTGGCATCTGTAGGTTTTAGCTATAACCTTACTGATGCTCAGCGTATAAAGTCCGATGTGGCTTGTAAGTACATATCTTATTCTCACTTTTTGCAGAGTTACTCTTTTCGCCTAGTGAATTAGCTTTTTGTGAGCAAAGTAGCTCCACAAAAGTATCAAGGCTTGATGATGGGATGCTGGTTTGGTGCAACAGCTATTGGTAATTTCTGGTTCAAATTCCTGCTTATCTTTGGAATAATATTTCATTGCCAGCAGTATGGGGCGTGCTCGTTGCTCTCGTGTAGCAAGCTTTGTATTTGTCTTTGCAGTGATGAAGAAACTTGAAAAAGGTTTGCTAATAGCAATTAACCAACAGAATAGATACATGCATGGAGTCCTTATATGGGCTCCATGTTTTTGTTTTCTTGTCTTTACAAAAAGACGGCAATATCTTTGGTTTATTTAAAAAAATGCGTACCTTTGCAACGCATTGCCGATATGGCTCAGTTGGTAGAGCAACGCATTCGTAATGCGTAGGTCCTCGGTTCGAGTCCGAGTATCGGCTCAAGGCAAAAAGCAAAGCCTTTTTATACAATTAATACATCTTTATTTTTGCGGAATTAGCACATCGGTAGTGCACGGGCTTCCCAAGCCTGGGAGGCGGGTTCGATTCCCGTATTCCGCTCGCCTTTTAATTTTTAAAAGGTAATCTGTCCTCTTATTTTTATTTTCTGTTGAGAATGGCATAATATAGTTGTGTATTATGCTAAGATATAATGATTTGCTTGTTGATTTTTATTTTAATAACCCTTTTTGTTTGTGGAGTAGATTATCAATATAATGACTTGTATTAGATGGGATATAAATATGGAATTACTACAATGAAAAAGAGCTGTACCCTTAATGGATAACAGCTCTTTGTATGAATTGTAGATGTAATTAATATGTTATACCAAAAATTTAAAGACTTTCATCTTCTGGGCGTGTGAGACGCCTCTTGATTTTTGGCATGCGTTTCTTATTCTTTTAGCCAAGCTTCCTTTCGTTTCTTCAATATTCAAGTCTGTGGCGTTCAAGAAAGTTATCTGCCATTATTTAAATTTACTATAAATAACATCTATCTTTATTGGGCTATTACTTGTTGTACCCTTGACTAACTTTGTACTCGATAATGACTATCATTTGATACTCCTGTAACCGTTGTTGAGGTTGAAGCAGAAGAGTAGTATGGATACCCCAGAATAGTTAGAATATTGTGAAAATTCTGATCTCGATGTTGAAGTTGTCAATGATGATACGGGCACAAGGACTACCTTATTCCAATTCACTGAACGACTACCACTGTTGGTATGATACATTGCACTAATCATACCAGAGATGCTACTAAAAATCATATGTGTCTCCGTAAGGCGATGAACTTGTACCATATGCCCACGTAGCAACATATGAATTCTTGTTATTATACATCTCGTTATTTTCAAAGAAAGAATAAAGAGAGTCTCTTTGGGATCATCAATACGTGCTCTGGGTACGGAAACGCATCGTTGCCAGAGAGTGTGTTATTAATGCGTGGGATGGATAATTTAGCTACAGAAATAGTGTCTTTTCTCGTGACCATTCATAATTTGATCTACAGGAAGAGTTAATTCAGTAAATATTCCTGCAGGGTCTTCTAAATAAGTACAACTTGCATCTGATGCCAATGTCGCGATGGCTCTGCTATCATTTGTAATCGTTGTTGATTGTAAAACCTCTTCAGTTCCCAAAATACGGTTGCTCCATGATATACAGTATCTCTGTATTGAGTTACAGTATTACCACCAACTTGTGTCTTATAGGCTACTCGACCATAGTATTTAAAGTATATATTAAGCTGAGTTATGTCAATGTGCCATATTCCAGATGCCACCTCTTTGTGTTTAAATAAGAAGCCTGGAACAACATTGTTTCTAAATGTATAAGCGTTTTTGAAATTCGCAGGATTATCATAATACTTGCTCATGACATAAGTGCCATAATTAGCATACGAGTTACCCTGAGTATCAGTATAAGCTTCATTCAGTTTTTAATGGTGATGTAAGGAGTGTACGTTGAGCTGAATCACGCTTGTTCTTTGGAATGCTAAAAATCTGTCAAAGTATAGACTTTATCTTTTTGAATTCCATTTAGTGCGGACGTAACCTTCCTTCATTGGATCGAAATTGCTATAGTAATTTTCGGTTCTCGTTCATCGGTTTACTCAATTCGTAGCAGTTAGCTTCATCGCCTTTCGTACTATCGCCATAATGCTTTGAATAGAAAAGTCTGATCTCGCAAGAGTCAGCTTTATAACACCTTTTACGAGGGTGCCACTTGCGTCGTATGTTATAAGGCTATCTTTTGCGGAAAGTTGATAATTCTCCAGCGAGATAAAAATGGGTCATAAAATCACACCTGTAACATACGAACCTGTCTCTGGATCAAGCACCTTTCCTAAATAGCCAACATTATTTCCTCGAAAGAATAGAATCGGCAACTATAGATTGAGATGACACGTCAAAAGAGGCTGATTCAATTTGCACTCCATCTGTTATGCCAGCGAGTGAAGAACCTATGCTATCTGTTGAATCGTTGCATGATAGCATCATGCAACTTGTAAAAAGGAGTCCTGTAAATAACTTGATATTCATCACAATAGAGATTTATTGTAAATGTTATGTGGGTAGTTGGATATTAACTCTCGCTTATAAATCTATTCTACTTCAAAAGTTTGTTGTAGAAATCTTTATAATCTGCTGCATAATCAGTGCCTTTGGAGTATCTCATCAGTGGACGATTGCTATTTTTAGCATACTCTAAAAAGGTCTTGATTTACGTTCTCTCCAGCCTCAACAACTGCATCGCTGTAATCAATAGCCATTTTACCCAATTCAATAAAATTGAAATTCTCATCATAAGGCTTAAGCAAGTCAGCTTTTGCATTACCAAATTCAACACAACGTTTGAATTTATCGCCTAATGAAGACTTAAATTGGTTGTGGAATAATGAGGTTATAACTTTCGTGTTAGCGAAAGAAGGGTCATCGCGATATGCAGTCTTAATATAAAAAAGGAACTGCTACAGACATCCAACCTTGGCATTGAACAATATCTGGTGTCCAACGTAATTTCTTAACGGTTTCAAGAACGCCACGTGCAAAAATATTGCACGCTCACCGTTATCAGCGTATTCGTCACCATTCTCATCTTCGGTCATAGCTTGACGACGAATAAAATAGTCTTCATTATTCATAAAATAAACCTGAAGTCTTGAAATGGGAATGCTGGCAACTTTAATAATTAACGGATGGTCAGTTTCATCAATAATGAGATTCATTCCAGAAAGACGAATAACCTCATGTAATTGTCCTCTTCTCTCATTTATATTTCCCCACTTGGGCATAAAAAGTACGAATCTCAAAACCCGTTCTCCTGTATTTGCTGTGGAAGATCACGTCCCATTCGAGACAACTCTGTTTCAGGGACATAGGGTATAATCTCTTGATTGATGAACAATACCTTTTTCCAGCCATTATATTTTTAATCCTAATTTAATTTATACGTTGCAAAGGTACATAAAAATAATCGAGAAAGCGCCTGATTTTGCATGAATTTATACAAAACCAGACGTTTTCACGTTTATTCAGAAATTGCCTCATATACTACCTGATAAGTATTAGTAGGTAGTATGTTTATAGGATTGTTTATGGTTGTTCAACAACAACTAGGCATCGTCTTCCATGACACTCTGACCAACTTTAACGCATACTGCGGTTACTTTTCCGCTCTTTTTCTGCTTCAATATTGTTGGCCATTTTCATGGCTTCCAGCACAACTACGGTATCTCCAGCCTGAACTTGTCGCCCACCTTTACGTTGATGCCTGTAATTTGTGCCTGGTAGGGGGCGCTTTACAGCGTTGGCTGTGTTCACACTTGCTGAAGGAGCAGCTTCGTTTTCAGTCTCTTCCTGTACAGGCTTGCCTAATACAACCTTCTTCTTTTCGTCTTCAGCAGGTTTTTCCATGCTCCACTTCGTGTAGCCTCGCCATTTACTTTTAGGCTGTACGTTTGTATCCTCGTTGATATTTTCTATTTCAACCTGATACTCTTTTCCGTTGATTGTATATTTAAATTCTATTTTCTTTATGGTTTAGCTGTGAATGAGAGTATTTTCGCATCCCAAAGCGTTTGCTTTGGCTGGATAGTACTACCTCTGCGCTCTTTATCATGTACGTTGTTACCTTGGAACTCGTAAAGAGCCATGGCAATAGCCGCATAAATGATTCTTATCCATTAATATTAATTTTGCAATTAATGATTCTGTATTTTTGATAAAATGCTGTTTGGAACTACAATTACATGGGCATACAGCCGTGCTTCTTTGCAGGAAGCGACTGACGCTTATGTGCCAATTGTGCCAAGCCTCTGCAAATGCGGAAACGTGTTTCTTGGCTCAATGACGTCATCAATGTAACCAAATTGTGCTGCTTGGTATGGATTAGCAAAGGTTTGTGTGTATTCCTCTTCTTTTTCAGCAAGGAATGTTTGCACGTCTCCTTCCTCTTTCACAGCTTTTTGCTTCTCTCGCACAGAGCACAGCCACTGCACCAGATGCACCCATCACGGCGATTTCAGCTGTTGGCCATGCAAAAGTTAAGGTCAGCACGAAGCTGCTTGCAGCCCATAACGATATGACTTCCACCGTAGCTCTTGCGCAGGTTGATAGTGATTTTGGCATGTTGCTTCTCCATACGCGTAAAAGCAATTGAGCTCCATGCAGAATAACAGCATTGTATTCCTGTCCTGTTCAGCGTAGAATCCAGAACGTGGCACTCACAAAGGGCTTACAATAGGAATATTGAAAAGCATCGCAGAATCTTACAAAGCGTGCGCCCTTGCGACTTGCATTTACATCAAGCACACCCGCATAAGCAGAAGGCTGATTGGCAACAATACCAACGCTTTGACCATTGAAACGAGCAAAACCTGTTATGATATTTTTAGCAATTTAGGCTGAACCTCAAAAGAACTCATTGTTGTCAGTAATCGCAGTGATTACCTTATACATATCATAAAGCTTTATTTGGATCATCGGCAAAATCTCATTTTAAAGATCTGACTTTCGATCGATAGAGGTCGTTGCATTCTGTACGTGGAGCCTCTTCCATATTGTTTTGAAGGAATAAAGCTTAAAAGCTTCTTCATCATCTCCATTGCCTCTTCCTCTGTCTTTGCAGTGAAGCTTGTAACACCACTTTTTGAAAGAATGAACTGATGCACCACCAAGTTGTTCGGCATCAATATCCTCTCCTGTAACAGTCTTTACAACCTTTGGACCAGTAAAGGAACATATAACTTGTGCCTTCGGTCATGAGGATAAAGTCGGTAAGTGCTGGTGAATAAACAGCAGCCACCTGCTGTGGACCCATCAATCGCACTGATTTGTGGAATCACACCGACGCCAAAATGTTACGTTCAAATATCTCACCATATCCAGCAAGCGCTGAAATACCTTCCTGAATTCGTGCACCTCCCGAGTCGTTCCTACAGATAACAGGAGCACCGTTTTGCATGGCCATATCCATAACTTTGCAAATTTTCTGCGCCACAGTTTTCTGATAGAGAGCCGACCGTTTACGGTAAAATCTTGTGCATATACATATACCAATCGACCGTCAATTGTTGCAGAACCAGCTACAACACCGTCGCTAGAGTGCATTTTCTCCATGCCGAAGTTAGGACAACGGTGAAGTTTGAACATGTCATATTCTTCAAAGCTGTCTTTATCAACCAGCATGTCGATACGTTCACGAGCAGTATATTTCCCACGTGCGTGCTGCTTGTCAATCGCTTTTTGCCCACCGCCGAGGTAAGCCTGCTCACGTTTAGCAACAAGCTCTTTAATTTTTCAGTTTGCTTACTCATATTTCTATTTGTTATTCATTAATTTACGAGTGTCTGCAGATAATAAATTTCAAACGATATATATCAGATGATATTTTTAATTTAAATTATTTTTAGATCCTTTTCTGTGACAGTATTGCTACCTGTCGATGAATCGTTTTAAAATATCTGTATAATCGTCTATTCTCGGTCACGAAGAAGCCTACCAGCGCCTAACTTGTTCGCTATGTTTAAATCGATATCTACTACTAAGCTTTCTTCTTCTCTTTGGAAGCCTGATAGAATAGTTCTCCTTGCGGACCGACAACAAAAGCTTGAGCCCCAAAACTATGCCATGTGTTGGCTTGGGTCTGGCTCAAATCCACACAGTTGCTGTTTACTACTGGCAGTCCGTTTGCTACAGCATGCCCGTTGAACGTTGATCCACGCTTCTCGCTGGCGCTTGTTCTTCAGGCGAATCGCTCGATTCCTAACCTATTGCTGTAGGATAAATCAACATGTGCACCTTGCAGGGGCCATTAAACGTGCAGCTTCAGGATACCATTGGTCCCAACAGACGAGCACTCTAATCGTCCTACCGATGTGTCAATAGTGAAATCCTAAATCGCCCGAGTAAATAAAACTTTTCGTAATATGCAGGGTCGTCAGGGGTCGATGCGTGTTTACGATACATTCTCTTTCTTCTGCCATCTTTTCTACTACTGCCGTGTTGTGATAAGGCCAGCAGCTCGCTTTTCAAACAGCACGACGTCACAATAACTACATAAAGCGCTTTGCCAATTCGCCAGCAAAAGACGTGTTGAAGGGCCTGGTATTGACTCGGCAATATCAAAGTATCAGCATTTTCAGTTTTGACAAAAATAGAGCGAGTATGCAATTCTTGTAGAATGATAGCTGCGCTCCTCTTTTTGCTAAATCCTCATGCCTGCCTCAGGCGACATATATTTTTCTTTTGAATCAGCAACATTGTGATGCCGTAACATTCAATTCTGGTTTCCATGAAGCTTACATTTTATAATAAAATTGCGTAATGGTTGTTGATTACGCCGTAAGGGCTGCTGCGTGGTAAGGCAATGGAGCGAACCATGCTGTTTAACAACGGTTGTCGCATCTATGCAAACTATTTCCTTTTCGAGGAAAGCCTGCTGTAAGATGCGTGCGGCTTCGGCGTCTTTTGTGTTTCCAGTACGTCGGTACAATCGCCGATTTAATATCACCAAAATTGGCGTAGGTTGCGGGCGGTCGATAATCTTCCTACCTTACACGGCGTCGGGCGACTGGAAGCTTTAATAAGTGATAACTGTTTTGCCGTCAAGAGTTTGTTTCAACTGTTGAGCTCTTCTTCCAATAATTTAAAGTCAGTGGTGCTCATCTTGCTCATCATCGCACCCCTGATAAACGATAGTGATCATTGCATAACTAACTAATGGTATCAATATGCCCATCTGTATCATCCATGAAGAAACTTCCGTGATGTAACCACACCACAGTTTTGCATTAAAGTGATGAGTAACAGTTTTCTATATCTGTTTTGATTCATAGGTTGGTTGCGATTCGGAGCAAGAAGACAGCTTTTATGGTCATAATTGTTCCCTCACCGTCGCTCTCTGTTGAGCCTCCCTCAAGAACAAAATCTTCAAAACTCTCTATCGTTCCGTTGAAAGCTTGTTGTTCAAATAAACTTTTGCTGATACGGTTATCGTTTTCCCAGTCGAATTTTTCGCCCCAACCATTAAATTTAAAAATCAAAAGCAGTGGCTCGTTAGCCTGCTGTGACGTACCTTTTATGGGCATAAGCGTGAGTGGTGCATGGTCTCTGCCATGTGTCGTTATTAGGACAAGCATATATGCGTACATTATCAAGACTTTCTTGCGACAGATTCTCTTGCAGAATACGTTTTACATCATCAGGGTATTGAGCAGCAATAACCAGTTTTCTTCATTTAGATATTTCGCGTGCTAATTGTATAAAAGTCTGCGTAATTTCTACATAAGATGGGGTTCCCAGTCAGTATTCTTGTGAGGCCATGTAAGTTGAATACCACTTTGTTCGGCCCATTCAGCTGGAAGATAGTATGCTGTGTGCTGGTTTTTCATTGTAAATACAACTAATTTAAAATTGCTTTGATTGCAAAATTAAATAATAAACTTGAAATCGTAGGTCTGAAAACTGAAAATCTCCAACTCACAAGCTTACTTTTTCTAAATGATATATGGTCGAAGTCGTGTTTTTAGTCTGTTCTAGCTTTACATGCTACTGCTTCAAAAAACATATAATAAAACTCTGTGTTTTATGGTGGTTTGTTCGTAGTTTATAAGACATTCGGTTGTTGTTCGGCGGCCGTCGTACCATAGTATGACGATTGTCGTACAACTCGATTACTGCAACTGCCATACAGGTTGTACCGCGCCCGTCGTATAGGAGTAAAAAGGGTGTAAAAATTTAGTTTGTGTGGCTAAATAGTTAGCTATTACGTCGTTTTTTCTTTTTGCTATTAACTGACATTGTGAATTCACTTTTGTTTTTACAGCTATTCTTGATTTTTCTATTACGCCAAATGAAAAGATAAAAATAATGAACACAATGCACGAAAAACGTGCTAAAAATATCGAATAGTAGCGAAAATATTGTATCTTTGTCGTGATAAAATTAGCAGTAAGCATGTTGAGAATTCAAGAATGTAGTGTCAGGCTTCGACAGGTCATCATCTTCTCCTTTTTCGTTGGTTGTCAATGAGGAGGCGAAAAAGTATATGCCTCAGGGTCAGAAGGGTAGTGGTAAGACCGCATTGCTCATAGCTATTATGGGTTTAGTACCCATCAGAAACAGAGCTTTATTACTATCGATGGCGAACTGGTTTCTTCGGGTTCTGGCGAGTATTTCCAGGAAGATGATAGCTTACGTTCCGCAGCATTTTGCCTTCGGGAGAATATGACGTTGCGCGAATTTTATACCTACGTTGCGCAGCTAAAAGGTGAATATTCACGAGCCTTACAACAGTCGTCTATACATAATAATGAAACTTCTTGAGTATGGATAATTCGCTTATAAACAAAGAGATGAGGAGTTTAGATACAGAAACTATTCAGCTTGCTATGTTGGCTGTTGTACCTTTGCTAAAAAAGAAAATTATCCTACTTGATAATCTGTTGCAGACGTCAGTGACTGCACAGTGGGTTTCAAATTTAATCGAAATGGATTCAGAGGTTGTTTATACATGCGAAACAAATCAATTGCAGTGTCCTCATCATCAATATTTAAGCTATGTCTATTACTGTTTGGGGAATTCTTTTAGGGGCGTTATTGCTTGCTATACCAGTTTATGTGATATATCGGTTTAAACTAAAAATCATTAACCGCGTATTGGCAGCTGTTTGCAGAATGGTGTTGGTAGTTTTTGCTACAGCCCTTTTGGCGTATGCTGCTATAAAATTGAATAGTGTTGGCTTTAGCATTGTGGCATTTCTGCTTCTTGTGTCGGTTTCTTCGGTATTAGTTGTGAGGAAATCGGGGCTTAAGCCTACTAAATTATTGATTCCTGTGATGGGCGGAATGTTGCTGATGACCTCTGTAATAGGCTTTTATGTGCTGTTTTTGTATTAGGTTTGAAGAACCCTTTTGTGCCACAGTATTTCCTTCCTGTAATGGGCCTTGTTGCTTTTGGCATGATAAGCGTGAACGCTCGGGCGCTTCAAATTTTATTATATGGGGCTAAAATCATTCACAATTATATTACTACTTGCTCGTGGCAGCAATCATCATGAAGCTGTAGTATTTGCTACGTAGATGCCTGCAAGCTTCTATAGTTTCCTCGACGCGACAACTGTCGCGCATCGTAATGGCTTCGGCTCCAGTGCTTATGTTCGGCATGATGCTGGGCGGAGCAGGTGTGGTTGATGCAGCTGTTTGTCGGGTATTGTTATGATTGTTGATGTATGGCTTCGCGTCAATAGGAGCGGTAATTGTTACGCTACTTTTAGCGCGACAAGGAAGTTTTGACGAATATGAAAGGCTTAAACCCATGTTTAAAAACCGCCCTGAACCAGCTTCAAACTCTTCAGCCAGATCCTTCAATATCCCAGCATACTGATCCTGAGAATCGGCTACAAGAAGAATAACTCTTGAACCATCGTTCAGTGTTGGCCCTAAACACACACTTCATAGTTGGCTATGTTTCTTTGGGTTGAGGTTTCGTTTTCCATTGTGCAAGCATTTTGCTTCTCAGGTTGCCCAGGAACATAGTGGAAAAGCTTACAATTAACGAATGAACTATCTTTTTGTGGGGTACATAAAACTCTCTTTCCAGTAACAGAATAGAGCCATCGTCTAAAGCGCATAACGTTCCCTATACCGTGTGCATAGAATAACGACTTTGAACGATCGGCCTCAGGATAGTCGAGATGATACATAAACGTGCGTTGTGGCTGTAATAATTCGTTATACGACTGTAGTGTAAATGGTGTCGCTTTCGTTACAAGTCCATAGTTCTTTAGATTGAGTGCACTTGTAGCTAAGAGCTTCAAGACCCTAAGTTGCCTGGTAGAGCGTTTGTAAATGTCAGTTTGAGGAACAATCCTTTCCGTTCGGCTACCATCACAGATTTGTATTCGCGAATTAAGTTATCAGCTTCATGGGTAATCCATAATGTATTTGTATGGCTATTATAGGCTATTCCTTCAGCATCTCGATTGGCATAAGTTGATGAACGGAAGCCCATATTTCGCGCTGAAATAATGTCTCCCCGTCTGCATGTCGACTTTAATTTCGAATATAAAGAATCCGTCTTCTTTTGATTTGTCGCTTACTACCGCATAAAAGGTCTCCACCTAACCATGTAATTCCACTGTAGTATCACTGCAGGAATAGTTTTCGGGAAAAATGTTTGAGGCATTTTCAATTGCACTTGTAATTGGGAATAACTTCTAATTGGGATAGCAAAAAGCTGATGAGAATAAAGCAGAAAGGCGGAGATTTATTTTCATTTGTGTTTAAACATTTTGAGGGTTATAATATATCATGTCAGCGTAAAATAAACCTTCGTTTGTATTGCCTAAAAAGAAGGCATTTCTTGGAGAATTGATAGTAAAGCGCATGTTTGCAGCAGAAAAGAGATGCGACTCGATGTTTCAGTTTCGATCGGGATACTCATCAAAATTATTTTGAAAAACCGAGATTGCTTCTTTAGCTCATGGCGGGCCACGGTATCGTTATACGGTATAGGCTGAAAAGCCAGTGGATTACAAAGGCGGAGAGCGCTCACAACTTTAAAAGCTGGAGTTTTCATCACATCATCGTAATGTCCCCCTTTTCTCATAGAAGGAGAATTGAGTGAAGTTGCTGAGTTAAATTCTAACTAAACTTGATTCTCCTTTTGTTTAGTAACTTTTATTTAAACGATTAAATATGTTTAGTGGAATTGTTGAAGAAATGGCTACAGTTGTAGCAATCAATAAATATCAAAGAGAACATTGATTTCACGCTAAAAGTGTTCGTTTGTAGAATGAGCTTCTAAATTGACCAAAGCATTGCACATAATAGCGTTTGCCTCACAGTAGTAAGCATGAAGAGGATACATACCGTAACAGCAATGAAAGAAACGCTCGATAGAAGCAATTTGGGGCTTGTTAAAGTGGGTGATCAGGTAAACCTTGAGCGCTCAATGCTCGCGAATGGTGAGGCTTGACGGGCATATTGTACAGGCCATGTGACGAAACGGCAACTGCATGCTGATGTACAAGATGCTGACGGAAGCTTTACCTATTTCACCTTTACTTATCACGCAAATAAAGGCAATCGTCGTGGTTATTTTACGGTTGATAAGGGATCTGTTACGGTTAATGGTATCTCGTTGACGGTTTGTAACCCCACTGACAATGGTTTTTACGGTTGCAATTATTCCTTATATACTCGCGAGCATGCGAATTTTTGTGATATTAAAGTCGGCGATACAGTGAATATTGAATTTGATATTCTCCGGAAAATATATTGCACGTTTGCAAGACTTCAAAAGGTTAATGATTGCAGCATCCATATTAAAAATTTTTGTGTCGGTACGCTATATACTTCTTATAACATTTGTTAATGGAGAAGGCGTGTTGCACACAAATGAGTTTAATAAGCGTCTAACGGATAAAGTAATAAAATAAGGATTAGATGAAGAAAGCATAATACGGGTCTATGGCATCTTTATGTTGTTGTTTCCTGTGACATCTTAGCAAAGCAATGGACATTACAAAGATTGTATCAACTATGCTTTGCAACATAATATCTCATTGCAGAAAAACATCGCCTACAAGGTTAACGGCCATTGAAGATGTAAAGGAAAGTCAAGCTGCCTTGCTACCTTCGTTGTCGGGAATGGTATCACGAGAACGTATCTTACAACCCATGGCCACAGAGTGGCTCATAGCACTAATAACTGGCAGTAGGGTGCAAACACAGGTTGATAAGGTATAGTATAACGGCTCGTATGGAATAAATGCCAGTTGGATGGTGTGGAACGGAAATCGCAATCACAATCAAATTAAGTTGAATAAAATGGCTGAAGAGCGTTTCGTCGCTTGACGAGTGCAACAACCGCTAACAGCCTTCAGGAGCAGATAGCACAACTTTTGTTCAGATTCTTTATTCGCAGGAGGCGGTACAAGTAAACCGTATTACACTTGAAACATCAAAAGAAAAACGAGGAGAGAGGACGGAATTTGTGAAAGTTGGAAGCATGAGTAAGGCCGACTTAGCACAACTTACGGCTCAACGCGCACAAGATGAGTATGCTGTTATACAGGCAGAGAGTGCACTAAGTGATTATAAGCGCCAAATGAAACAGCTGTTACAGATAACTGATCAGGAGGCTTTCGACGTGGTAGTACCTGCAACTACTGAAGAGATGGCATTACAAACTATTCCGCAAGTAACAGCGGTTTAGCGAAGCAGCACTGAATAACCGACCAGAGATTAAGAATGCAAAGCTGGGTATACAGTACAGTGACATGCAAATAAAATTAGCTCGTGCGGGTAGAGATGCCTACGTATAGTGTGTCTGGAGGTGTTATAACCAATGCGACTTCAATGGGAAATATGCATGGGTACACAAATGAAGAACAATCTTATTGGTGGTGCGGGTGTGTCATTTAAGTATTCCTTTGCTTGATCAAAGGCAGACTAAGACGGCTGTGAATAAGGCAGTGCTTTCGCGACAAAATATGAATTAGGTTGCAAGATAAACAAACAGCATTATGTTCGGCCATAGAAAATTGTTGGCTACAGGCTACAAATAATCGAGCACAGTTTAAAAGTGCGAGAGTTAGTACAGCCAGTGCTGAAACAAGTTATAATCTTTTGAATGAAACAATTTCACTTAAAATCTGAAGAATATAATAGAGATTGATGAATGGCAAAAGACGCTTTTGCTCAAAAGCACAACAAGCAGAATTACAAGCTAAATATCTTACTATCTTGAACATAAATATGTTGAAGTTTTATGAGGTAATACTTTGAAATAAAAATATGTCTAAAGTAAAACAGCCTGCCTTATCTTTGTAAAAAGAGATAGGGCAGGCTGTTTTATTAGAAAAGTAGGGTAGTAAGGAATATTTCGAGCATCAGAGTAGAAGAAAAAGAGCTTACACTGATAACCATACAATTGCTCCAATGACACCCTTTAAAAGGTAATGGGCTGATTAAAAAGCCAACGCGATGGGGAGTAAAATAATGATTGGCGTCATTGCCATAATAGTGGATGCAATGCCTGCTTCAACACAATTAGCAGCCATTAATGAAAAGCCCACACCAATAACAGGACCTGAAAAAGACGGCTATAAGCATGGCAATAAGTCCGCGTTGGTTATGAATGCTTTGACGCGCGATGTGGTAAGTCGCGTCGCAGTTACAAGCCAGAGAGAAGCAACTAAGTCCCGCCACACAACGTATAAGAGTTGCTGGCAAACGGTAAGGAATCGATAACAGAGGGTAAGCGTTTGTGGGTTACATCGGCAATATAATGATCCATACCTATTTTACTGAGCATAGCCAAACCCTTGTCCCATTCCTGCTCCAATTCCAATAGTATTCCTTTAGTCGGTGGTTGAATATTCGAGAAGCTTTTACCTCGCCACGCCCCATGATACTGATAGCAATACCTGTTAATGTAATAACCATTGCGAGTATTGCCTGCCATGAAAAGCGTCTGCCCTAAAAGTGCCCCAAGCCGCAAATGCTGTAAACATGGGGCGAGAGTCATAGAGAGTTGTCCATATCGTGAGCCGATAGTAAGGTAACTATTAAATAGACACCAATCGCCAAAGAAATAGCCAACTACGCCACTCAGGACAACCAGCCCCAAGTTTCTGTTAGCTGATATATGGGGAAAAGGAGAGCCAAGTATGAAACAAAGTAAACATGAAAAAGTAATGACAGGGCCATGCGCCAAACATTCACAACATATACGCCCAAAATGCTTGCTACCAATCTCACTTGAGAGGCAGCCAGTGTCACGAAAAATGCTACTCCGATAGAGATATTTCGCCTAAAAGGGCATTTGAGGGTATGTATTCTGCCATTATCTTGTGTTTACTTTATATTTTTGACGCACAAAATTAGTGATTCTTGCCTAATTGGCCAAAATGTCCTTAATATTTAATATGTCTTGCTGGTATTGCGTTTATAATAAAGAGCGGCAATTAATATCGTATGTTAGTGGCTACCTAAGTAGAGGAATACCATACACAATAAGAACATCAATAAGAGGTCGAAAGCTTTTGTTTTTAAGTTGTGCTCACGAAAGATAAGAGCTAAAAAGAAGCTAACAATTACACTTCCACGTCGAATCATAGATATAACAGAAATCATAGCACCAGGTTTTACTTAGTGCATAAAAGTAAGCAAAAGTCGGCAAGACTTAAGAAAATACTATTTAAGATGCACCAATCCCAGCGAAGGGCGATTGCTTACGGCGTAGCCACCATAGTAGTAATAGCATGATGAGCATCAACCCATTTGATAGATATTATACCAGATTGAACAGCCATACGATTAGGCCCCACACCACCATTATCAGGGCTTGCCATAAGATATTTGTCATACAGCCCACTGGCTGCTCCAAGTAAGGCTGCAACGATAATAGCCCATATCCAGCGGTTATGGCGAAAGTCGATACCCCTCTCCAGAACGACTTAGTAAAACAAAAGGCGATAGCCAGCAATACACCTATCCACTGATATAAAATTTAGTTGTTCCCCATAAACAAGTATTGCCTCAAGTAAAACAAGTACAGGGCGTGTAGCATTAATTGGTCCTACGATAGTAAGAGGAAGATGCTTCATTCCCATATAGCCGAAAAGCCAACTTGAAAGTACAATAACGCTTTTAAGTAAAATATAGCGATGCATTTCCCAGCCTCCCGATGCAACATAAAATTGTGAACCGTTGAAGAAAGTTGTTTCTGCAGATAAATAAATAAGGGAGGAAAATGAGAGGCAGAATACTGTATTCAAGAAAAAGGACAGAATCACTGCGTTTTGTTGCAGTGCTCTTAAATGAATCATAAGCTGCAGTAGTGTGCAGATAAAAAGGCTAATGTTAACCACATATATGTAAGAGGATATCAGATATGTACTTATACTCAATAATAAGACAATTCCTTTTTAAAAAAGAAATGAAGTTCTATTATTGAATAATATGGAAAGAGGTGTAGGTTGTTTATATGATGTTACATCTCAAAGAAATAGCCCATGTGCAGGCATTGATTCACCAGAATCAGAGCGAGAACCATGATCTACAACGTTTTTGAATTGGTCAATACTAAGTCGATTTCGCCCCACATCAATAAGAGTTCCAACAACTGCCCTCACCATATTCAAGAAAACGATTAGCTGTTATCTCAAAATACCAATTCTCGTTATCTTGTTTTATCATTTTAGCTAGCAGTTACTTGGCATAATGTTGTTTTGTTATCGGCTCCAGCTTTGCAGAAAGCCTTAAAATCGGAAACATTTAATAGATAAGCTGCAGCCTCATTCATTGCTTCAAAGTTGAGCGGATGAGATATTTTCGACAGGAATAATGCCGACTAAATGGTATCTTCTTGGTATGAATAAAAATAACGGTATGTACGAGAAGTCGCGGAAAAACGGGCATGTAACCCTAATATTAACTCTTCAATGATACAGCTAACATCGGGAGGCGAGTATGCGCTAAGCAAAACAGGTTTGCACTGTCGAGTTCACCTATATAATCAATACGAAATCATGGTTTGACATGTACTCCCTGTCCCTGGTTCGTCCAGCTCCAACTACTTCTATTGGTTGTCGAAGAATTGTAGAAAGACATTCTTGAAGCTTCTCTTGTACTGAAAGTATGCCAGTGGGTTGTATCTGCCACCGTGATAGTTTGTTCCATCAAAAACTTATTGAACGAAGTATCGCCGAGACTTGGCGGTTGAAAAGCGGATATAAAGCACGATCATCGTATGATACATTTTCCTTTCATTAAACCTTTGGTTGCCTTATATGTTTGTATATTATAAGGATCTTTTTAATTGGCATAAGCTTTTTCTCGCTTTTTCTAGTGTGGAGCGGAGAAAAGGATAACCATCAGCGAAGACAATATCATGCTCTCCTCACTAGGGTTTTATAACCTTTCACACTTGCATAAAGATAGGAAAACCATCAATGACAGCATATGTCTATTTTGTTCTGCATCTCTATAAGTTGACCAATAACAGCTTCTCTAGCATAATCTGTAAAATGTAATTTTTCCATCCATGTCTTGATGTTGGTCTAAAATATGGGAAGTATTCTGCACGTTTGATGCTATTAATGTTTCATCGGGTTTAGGATTCTCATAAAGTTTCCCATTAACTGCATTGACAATCCAATCATCCATATTTCATTTTTTAGCCTTGCATAAATAATTGCACTTGCACTGCAAACGTGCTTCAGGCTGTGCGAGTCTGAATTGTGCCATGATTGGGATATTTGAAAAATTTCTTTTGGTAATACCTTTGCAAAAACTCCGATAGGGTAACAGTAGCATGTAGACAACATATATAATCTGAAATGAGTTTCATGCAGTATTGTCCATTTGACATTTCTGATTTAAAGTGATATGCTACGTGCTCATCAATAACGGCAATAAAGCTGTCGGTGATGACAATACCATCTTCAGTATCGTTTTGCTGTATTTGCTACAAGGTTTTTGCTCAATAATTTCATGTTGAAAGGTATCGATGTCAGCATCTATCCAGCCTATAATGTATAGATAGGCTCAAAAGAACATTGTTTATCTTTTTATTTCATGGACGGACCATCCGTTTTGGAAAGTAGGATTATATGATTTGCGTTTTCCTTTATTTCGTCCTATATCTGGAGAACTTCCCACTGCCTTTGCATCATAGTGTACGTGTCCGCGAAACAGGTATTCATTACTAAAGCTTTTGCAATAAGATCAGCTCGACAATGCGTTTAAGCTCTCTTTCAATATTGCGCCGCTCTTCAGGCTTATACCAAAAGAAAGAACATACGTTGAGCAAGTTTCTCCTTAGGCGTTTTTAGCGCAGAGAGATAGGCTCTAATGTATAGGGATCATAACCTGTGTAAAAGGCTGTTGTGCTAACAGTCATGGGCGTAGGAGTAAAATCTTGAACTTGCTCCAAATGAAAGTCTAAGTTCTTTGTAATAACTGCCAGTTCGGCCATATCTTCCTCTTCACAACCAGGATGACTGCTAATAAAGTAGGTATAATTTGCTGTTTTAATCTCTTCTTGATTTATTTTGTCAAATAAACGCTTGAACTCATAGAAAAGTTTAAAAGACGGCTTCCTCATAAATTTCAACACTTTATTAGAAGTGTTTTCGGGAGCAACTTTTAAACGCCCACTAACGTGTTTAGAAATTAATTCACGGGCATATTAACAGCATTAGTATTTGAGCGTCTACGTCTTACTTTTGTAGACAAGATCATATCGTACACCACTGCCGATGAAACTTTTATCCTGGCAGATTATCGACCGCACGATATATCTCTAATAGTTTTAGAATGATCGGTAATGAGATTAGGACAAATAGCTGGATCAATACATGATGGGCGTTTGCATATGTTCACAAGCTTTGATATTACGCCCATGCATTCCATACATAGTGAAGGACCACCAAGATCTGAAAATATCCTTTGAAGTCGGGCATTTGTGTAATTTCGCCGTGCTCGCATGTATACTTTCCTTAGAGCGACAGACAACAAATTTTTCCCTGATGCGCAGAAATAGTACCAAAAAGCACATCCGCCAGCATCCTCTAGTACATACTATGGAAATTTGATCATTTCGTATGCAGGATCGTCTTCCCTTTGTACTTAGGGTGAGAAGTCTTGTGTATGGAAGGTCATATGCTGATCAAGTTCCTCGTTGTTAAAAGGTGGAAACATGTTTTGAACAGCATAGAGAGTTTCTACTGGTTGAAAATGCGCTGAGCGTGTATTCGATTCGATTCTTCTGCAATGTGTCTGAAATTCTCTGCATGTGATTTCTTATTGTGTTGACATTCTTCAAAAGAATGCGGTACAATATCATCACTTTTTATTCCACCAAATATATATTTTCTCTAAGGAATACAGTTTTGCGGAATATCATCTATCTCAGAAATTTTACGCCCTTTTTCCAACTCGCGACATAACAGAAGTGTGTGTCACCCATACCATAAAGCAATATCCGCACCGCTATCACATAAAAATGGGCTTCATAGTTTATTTTTGCCAGTAATCGTAGTGGGTGAGCCTTCGAGAGATGCTTCAATTCCACCAAGTGCTAGGGAACATCAGGATAAAGTTTTTAAAGTTTGTGTGTAAACAACTGATGGATAATCAGGACGCAGGTCGTGTCTTGAATCAGGACTGTGCGCATCATCATGACGCATACGGCGATTTGCAGTATAGTGATTAACCATGCACTGTCCATATTGCCCGAGATACAGCAAAAGAATAATCGTGGTCGGCCTAATTTTTGAAGTCGCGATAATCACCATGCCAGTCAGGTTTGAAACAATTGCAACCCGATAACCTTGACTGCTTCTAAGACGCGTCCTATGACACGGATCCAAAAGCTGTTGATCAGCGTAGGCGTCACCAGAAGGATAACGTCAAGTTGCTCCCAGCCACGAAGGTTACATTCTTTTTGTAGTGGGAAGAAAATCCGTCAGTTGGTATTGTTGCATGTTATTCCTTAGACTCCTGTGAATCTACTTCTTCTTTTAGGCTCTTGTTGGTTCTTCCAGTCAATGTAAAGAGTACGAGTTGATGTGAGGCCAAAAGGCTGCATATTGTTGTTATAGATAATATCTAAGCAAAGATCAAGTAGATTTTTTATCTTTGCCAGCTTCTGACTCTAGCATTGAACGTACATTGAGTTTCAATTTGTCCAGCACACTTTCGTCAATGATACCATTGCTGTCAACAAGATTGCGAAGCGTACATATTTATCTAACGTTTTAAGATGTTGTTCTGTTACCTCGATACTTCTTGTACCAGAGCGATTTTGCTTGAATCTTCCATATTAGATAATTTAGGTTTATATGTCATTATTTTTAATAGGAAACTTAATATTCCTTGCATAATGTTATTACGCATACTCTGATCGTTGATACATTCGAAAGGAACCCATTACAAAAAGTCTTGTGACGTTCTGTATCACATGCAACTGCTGCAGAAGTTCCATTACTATATGTCATAGCACAGAAAGCGTTATCCGTAGGCTGTAATATATCAGCGTGTGTTGTTGCATAGTGGTCGGAATTGATATTTCTATAAAAATCAAAAATTTAATCCTAAAGCCAGTCGCGCGCCATTAATAGAATCAGTTTTAATTTGTTTGTCGTAAGCACATGTAACGTTTTATTAAGCCACTCTGTTTCTTCACTACTTGTCATATCAGATCCGATGTAAGCTCCGCTTGCAAATATTCGCCCTCCGTTATGAATATAAGATGATAATAATCTTTGCATTGTGGGCGTAAAACTTTTTATAATAGCTAACAGCGTCTGGTGTATACTTTTTCAAGTCCAAGAATTAAATCAACTATGGGATAATTCTCAGTTTAACACTCCCATTTTCGATCGCGGTTGACGAGCAACTTTGCAACATTATATTGTGGTGTTGATGTAATCGCAGACACGTGCCCCATGATATAGTTAAAGTCGTTTCCTGCTATAAATTTTCCAGCTAATTCATTACCACTATAGCCCAGTCCGCTGCTTCCTTCTATGCCCATACGCGACTTATCAAAGTTGATTTGTCGGCCGTTCCAACCAGCTGTAGTTCCATAGCTAACACCGATATCGCTATCAAGATCAAAACCTTGCTGGGTATCATTATTAATAATTGCAGGGGGCAGATAAACGGTGAAAGCCATTGACTACTAACACAGTCTTTGTAGCCATTGGGCTATAAAATGCAGATACCATTTCAGATGAAAAACTTTCGCCACCTCTATTTGCAGCTGTGACCTTAAAATTATATTGCATGGAAGGTAGAAGTTCAATAGTAATGAATTTTCTATTACTTTAATACCATTGTCAAAAACCAACACCTCCAATAGATGTGTAAAAGAATATAGTAAGAAGGTTCTGCTGTTGGCTCTAGATCGTCAACTTGTTTATTCCACGAAATAGTGGCCTTATTTCCATTTAATTGCACAGAAATATTCTGGGGTGCAAGTGGAGCAATGATTGTTGCATTGCCATGCATATCGTTTACATAACGTGCAATAGTTTTATAAACTGAGCGTGCTAACGTAAAAAGCGAAAGTTGGGATCTTGCCCCAAAATCATATCAGGGAGGAGTTTTCGATGTGATAACGTTTCAAGAATGGCAGAAGGCACTTCGGTAGCCTTGTTTCAGAACAGTTTTTATCCCATAGATATCTTCTGTTCCATTCTTTATACTTATAACTAAGATCTCTAGTAACGCCATTAAGAAGCTTATATCTGCAAAAATCTTAGAGCTTTGACGTGTTATACCTGATGCAAGACGTCCGTCATTGAAATCGGTTGTGCAACAGTTAAAGAGCCTATCAAGCCTTGTCCGTCTTTGCATATCCTGCATCGCTATGTACAGCAAGAGATAATTCCATGGGAACACCTTTGCCTTCGGTTGTAGGAACATATACAGAGCCACCTGCTAACCAGTTTAACATTTTTGATCGTGCATTAATATCGTCTCGCATAATCGTCTGTGCCTTGTCGACCGCTATAGATAGAGTAGGGAGCGCCTGCCCACTGTGTGTAACGTGCACCTTCAAGCGCACGGGGATAGTTGCTAAGTGTACCTTCTCTTTCAATATTACTCATTCCTCCACCAAATCTAACAGCATCTGCTGTAACTATTCCTTTTTATGACTTTGGTTTGTAAGCATAACACAATTGTTTATGCTACTACCTGCATCAAGGTGAAAGTTCCAAGATAAACCCATGTTCCGCCACCCATCTTTTTGGTTTACCCAAATTCTGTAGCCTGTCCTTGATGAAAGACTGTATAATGTGCGTCATCAATGCTCTTAGGAAGTGTTTGATAACCAACGTATACAGCGTATTGGTCAGTCTTTGAAAAATGAGGTTGCCACTTTACATAGGCTTTACTATAGTTGTCTTTATCTGACGAAAATATCCAGCTTGAAAAAGGGTTTTCATTGTCAAGATAATTGCCGTTGTGAGCTGCAAAACCTGGAATAGAAGAGGTTTTGCCAGGCTGATAATTAGAATACTCTCGATAGTTATCTGTAGATGTGGTTTAACCCTCCATCAGGATCGTAATATACTCCATTGTTTGCCAATCGCGTTCACGTGGCGTGAAAACAATAGCCCCAGCCTTTTTCAGCATGGGTGTAAGATAGGGCACAACTATAGTTTGTGTATAAAGGTCTTCTCAGGTTCCAAATAATGCAGGCCTCTGCCAGGTCCATTCGTTTTGTGATATTGTTAAAGTAACGTCCATGAGAAGCCCATACTGAAATATGGCGTCCTTCTAAGCCGTGTGAAAAGTTAATAGGTCTTGAAATATTGGTAACCCACGGCTCTCCTTCATATTTAATTTTTACCCCAAAGTGCATATCCATCATTAACTTTCTTAGTGTGACCAGGAACATAATATTCTATGGGCATACCATTACATTTAATGGAAAGATCATACTTCCTATATGCTTTGGTAAAATCTTTGTAATATGCTTATAGATTTTACTAACTAACTTGTCAGTAAAGTCTTGTTGAGCAAAACCACCATCTACAACAACAGTAATTTTTGTTTGCTTTCATCAATTAACAGCTCTTTAAAATAAGATGAATGCTGAGCTGTTGTTATATCTTTAGATGTGTAGTAGAGAAATATGTTTTAATGTCCCTTTCTAGAAGTGCTCCGCAGGTCAGGAAACTTGCATAAGAATTAACAGAAAAGGGCTACCAAACAGAGGAACCAAATAAGTCTTCATTTATTATATATTACCTATCATAAAAGTTCTCAGGATATTTCCCTTTGAAATTTTTAAAAATAAGTTTTAACTTCTTTCATTTCTGAGTCAATATCCCCTGTAGGAATTATGCTTGTGTGCATTGTATGAGTTTCTTCTCATAGTCAACACCATAAAGAAGAATTGGATTTATTAGCACTAAAGCAATATAATAGAACCCCTTTTTCCAATCTGTATTAGGTGAGCGAGTTCCTCTGGGGTAATGCATATTTTAAAGAGTCGCGTACTTGCTTCATGAGCGATAGCATCAGTCATACTAGTATGTTTTGAACGGTGTGCAGGGGATACCACCCATATGGCGAAAAGATGACCCAAGCGGCCAGAAAACCACTCTTTTTTCATCAGAAAGTTTATTTTCATTCCCTAATGAATGCATGTACAACTGTCCCAACACAAAATCCCAGTTGCTCGTGTGTGGGGCTAAAGCTATAACAAATTTATCGGGATGATCAACTGTTACGTCCAGCTTCCATCCCATTGAATAGAAGCCAGCTACAGAACTTTTTATCATGATTTGGAAACTTATCCAAAAGTTTTAATCTGTTCAATGATTTCTAATGCCTGAGCATTGAATCCCTTGATAATCTCACCATAATAATGACGTGGTGTCATACCCGGTTTCAGGGTGAGACACACGCTTAATATAATCATTACGTAAAACGATAATTGCCGCTAGAGTATGGTCTACTTCGTCTTTGTTGTGTTTGTTGCCATATAAAGAGGCTGCAACTGTTTCTGCAAATAAATCGCTACACACATAATTAATAGCGCGCTTTTAAATCTCTTTTCTTGCCATGTTATAATGCCTTTTAAGTTAGAAAATACCTTTTCAAGTTCAAAGATAAAGAAAAAGGAAATGCAAAACTGAGGTTGCAAAAATGTTCGAAAAGCCTTTTCTTAGCTTTTCATTTCCTCATTTCGTTTAAATCGCGTACTTTTGCACAGAAAAATATATAACTAAACAGAAAAATACAAGAAAAATGAAAAATGAGTCTTTTGCAGCAAGCTCGCGCTCAGTATCAGCCGAAGCTTCCAAAGGGTCTTCAGGGTGCCGTAAAGGTAAAGGAGGCGAACCTACACAGAGCGTAGGTGATCAAGATGAAATTAAAAACTGTTCCCAAACACTTATGGCATGCCTCTTATTGAGTTTGTTTCTGCGATCAAGAGGCAACAAACAGGAAATTAATGTAGGTATTATTCTATCTGGCGGCCAGGCACCTGGTGGTCATAATGTAATCAGTGGTATCTTCGATGCAGTGAAGAAGATGAGATGCCAATAATAAGATTTATGGTTTCCTTTATGGGACCAGGCGGATTGGTAGATCATGATTACATGGAGTTGACAAAGAGATTATTGATCGAATATCGCAACACTGGCGGCTTCGATTTAATTGGTTCAGGCCGTACAAAGCTTGAGGAAGAAGCTCAGCTTTGAGAAGGGTTGCGAAGTTATTCGTCAACTGAATATTAAAGCCGTTGTTATTATTGGTGGTGACGACTCAAATACAAAACGCATGTGTTTTGGCTGAGTATTATGCAGCGAAAAACTATGGAGTGCAGGTAATTGGTTGCCCAAAGACAATTGATGGTGACTTAAAGAACGACCAGATTGAAACATCTTTCGGTTTCGATACTGCAACAAAGGTTTATTCAGAAGTTATTGGTAACATTGAGCGCGACATAATTCAGCTCGCAAATACTGGCATTTTTATCAAATTGATGGGTCGTTCTGCTACACATTGCGCTGGACGTGCTACAAACACGCCAAATATTTTGCTTAATTTCAGAAGAAATTGAGAAGAAGGACATGATCGCTGAACCAGATTGTGAGATTGCTACAGCTGTTGCAGAAACGATGCAGCAGATGGTAACAACTTCGGTGTAGTGCTTATACCCGAAGGTCTGATCGAGGATTTATTCTGCAATTGGTCGTCTTATAGCCGAAAGACTTAATGACAGTACTCCTTGCTGCACATGGTTCTGATCATGAGCACTTGAGACAAGGACGCTCAGCGCACTATGATTCTGGGCTCATCTCAGCAAGGAGAACGCAGAAACATTCTCCAGCAACACTTCAGAGGGTGTAGCACGTCAGCTCGTCGCTGATCGTGACCTCACGGAAACGTTCGGGTTTCTTTGATTGAGACTGAAAAAGTTGCTTTCTGGAAATGGTAGCTGCAAAGCTTGATGATGGACACGCAGGTAAGTTTGCTGGTAACCCCGCGGCATTGCATCACTTCTTTGGTTATGAGGGACGTTGCGCAGCGCCTTCAAACTTTGATGCCGACCATTGCTACGCCTCAGGGTACAAAGTGCCGCTAACCCGCTGCAAATGGCAAAACTGGTTATATGGCTATTGTTCAAAACTTGTCAGTACTCCCTACTGACGATGGAGAGCAGGAGGTGGTACAGCAATCCCGCAATGATGATGAATACGAGAACGTCGCACGGTGAAAGTCGAAGCCTGTTATACGTAAAGCACTTGGTGAACTTGACGCGCTCCTTTCAAGGAGTTTGTTGCTCATCGTGAAAGAGGGCTTACAAGACTTGTTACATCCACCCTGGTCCAATCTCAGCATTGCGACTGACGTGTGTGATCGTGGAGCCGTCAACTCTCGCCTGAGAACGCATCTAGCAGTCAGATGTAATATCAGCTGTATAGAAGGGATATCATGGTCTTGATGAGGTGTGAGTATCCTTCTTGCTTATTCCTTAAATCTTTTCGCTTTCGTAACCACAGCTTTAATGTCCAACAAAAGCCTACACACTATCGTCGTGATCACTCTGCAAGGCGTGAGGAGACCAGCTGCCCACGTCAGCGTCAGGCGTTGTTGCGAGGCGTTCCGTTCTTCCCCAAAAGAGGTCGAAGAAGCGTGGTATTTTGGTGCGCTGGCTGTGATGCAATCTATGTCGATCTTCTATATTTGACTCTCGTGCAGGACCTACTGGTTTCCGTTGGCGTGCGTTGTACGGGCCTGCCACTACTGAAGGTCGTGAGATCATGGTATTGATATCTCGCATTTCAAAGGTGAAAATTAATTGGGGATCGCTTTACATACCAATGCAACAATAGATGGAAGTCCGCTTCGCTTCGTATCAGTCACAAGCTACAGAAGGCTCTTCAAAAGTTGATGCAAACTTCAATGATAATTTCTTTCAGGTACGCGAATATGGTTTTATTCGTGGTGCTTATCATTTTTGAGTAATAAGTCAACAGCGCGCGAACAGGCATATTTCTGAAAAAGGTGCATCTTGAAAAATGGCGACCTGCCACCAGTTCTCGATATTGGAGCATGCACTTCTAATCTGTAGCATGGAAGAGTTTCAAACTGATGCACGCGGTCTACACACATATGGTTGAAGATAAATATCACGTTAAGCTTCCATTATCTACACCTATTTTAAATTTAAGGAAGAAATATCTTTAGTGCACTGGAAGTGGATGACGGTGCCTTTATTTTGATAGTCGACAGCATTATGTAGATATAAGGTGCAATATAAGGGCGAAATCGGAAGTTCTGGCAACATACTGACCGTGTGGCGTGCTTCCGCATCGAAGGTAATGTTGACCTTAATGGCCTATAATGGTTCATGCTTACGATCTTATTCGTCTTTGCCGATAGAGGAGAACAAGATCGAGTTGAAATTTCGAGTAAACGCATCAACACATAGAACTTTAAAGATAAAGATTATATGTCCTTATGTTGTGTTGCTTGTTGTCTCATTTCCTTTTAATCTGCGTGTGGAATCAATTTGCTTTGTATAATCTCAAAATGGTTTAAAACTATGATATATTCAGTATTTTGTGATTTTAATTTTTGTTGTATAGCTCGTTATAGCTAATTGAAGTTTTGAACGATAGTGCACGTATTATAGTGCATAGTTCTTAGTATAAAAACCGCGTGTTGCCTTTGCTCTTTCTGCTTTTAGTTCCTCTTGATATGTGAATTAGGAATATTCCATGAGTATCTTTGTCACGCAAAGGGCAGGCTGAGGCGGTCGCCAGTATAAACCAGTACTTCACGGGTCGTCATACAATCTCGTACTATGGCCGTGTAACTGTAGTAGTGATACTACGGCCGTCGTAATATCGTAATCTGTAATCTAAAATATTATCACCTTTTTGCTCCGAGCGGCACTGCAATAGTAAAAGAGATGAAAGTGGGCAATACATAAGGATGTGTAAAGCACAAACTTTAACACCCACCCATAGGTCTCTAGACTCGGCATACAGTCATATTGCGGTAAGATGGAGATTCTTACCCAGGCACATAGCGCGTAAATTATTTGGAACCTCTAAATCGCCTGTTTTACGCAGAAATTTACTACTAAGTGATGAAAACGAAATTTTTGGGACTGGATACAGGCACCAATCAGTTTAGGTTGGGCTGTAGTTGATCGTGATGAGTATGATAACTATACTTTTGGTAAAGCTGCTGTGGCTTGATCTTTTCAAGAAGGTGTAAAGATAGAGAAGAAAGTAGAGTCATCTAAGGCTGCAGAGAACGGAGTATAGGTCACTCCGTAAACAATATTTTAGACGTGGACTTCGAAAGAATCGAGAGTATTACGTGTGTTGGTTAAGCACAATTTATGTCCCTATCTGAGTGATAGAGTTGCTTCATGCTTGGCATGTGCATAAAAACGTATCCTAAGACTGATGACTTCATGTTGTGGCAACGAACAAGTGATAATGATGATAAAAATCTCATTACTCGTTATTTGTGTTTTGCATCAAAAGTTAGATCTTGAGCGTCAAGATGAAAGATACATACTTGGACGCGCTTTTTATCACTTTGAGCTCAGCGCAGAGGATTTCTAAGTAATCGCCTTGATAGTGCCCTGAACAAGAGACGGGTAAGGTGAAAACCGGAATTTCTGATCTTTCATACGTGAGATGGAAGTTTGCAGGATGTGAATATCTTGGTGACTATTTTATCAAATTTATTCAGATCCTAATAATCATGAGCGTATACGAACGCGTTTATACAGATCGCGAACAACATTACAAAAAGAGTTCCATGCTATTTGTGAAATGCAGCAACTCTCCCAAGATTTAGTAACGGAACTCGATAAAGCGCTTTATTTTCCAGCGGCCATTGAAATCGCAACGTAAGGGTGTAGGGAAGTGTTTATTTGAGCCAAAATGTCCACGTTGTCAGCTGAAGTCGCATCCGATTTTTGAAGAATTTCGCATGCTGAGCTTTATTAATAATATTAAAATTAAGACGCCACATGATCTTGAATTAAGGTGTCTAAGTCTCGAAGAAAAAGCAAAAATTCGGTCTCTTTTTATCGTAGTTAGTAGACCAAATTTTTGATTTTGAGGATATTGCTAAAGCCTTATCAGGTAGACGGACAATACCAATATATAAGGACGTGGCGACAAACCATTATAAGTTTAATTACCGTATGACTAAGGGTTCCTGGGCTTGTCCTACCACAGGCTCAACTTATTAAGATTTTTGGTGACGATTGGAAAAGATGCTATAGCGAGAAACTTATCGTTTAAATAATACACGTTTTGGACAGAAGTCGGTAGCACAAATGGTAGACGATATGTTGAATGTATTATCTACTTTCTCTCAGACAGTAAACCACAACTGTGGGCAGAGAAGAATTTGCAACTAATGAAGAATAATGTAAAAAGTTTGGATAGAACTTTCACATGGTTTTGCGTCACTAGTCTAAAAAGCAATACATAAAATTCTTCCTTTTCCTTCGTCAAGGATATATTTATTCGCATGCAGTTGAATTGGCTAACATACCTAGCAATTGTAGGTGAGGAAATATGGAATAATATTGATAAGCAACGTTTTATAGTAAGGAATATACAACAGATGTTACAGTGTTCAGGACCAGACTACAAAAGATTTCTGTATAAAAGATTTTCTTTTAAATAACTTTGAACTGAACACTGGTGCTGTTGATAAGCTCTATCATCCATCAACGATAGAGACTTACAAAGACATGGAACAGAAAGACGGAATTTATCAACTTGGCTCACCGAGAACTAATGCTATACGTAACCCGATGGCAATGCGGTCGCTGCACGAAATGAGAAAGGTGGTAAACAAGCTTCTAAAAAGATAATTTTATTGATTCTAATACAGAAGTGCATATAGAATATGCGCGTGGTTTGAATGATGCAAACATGCGTAAAGCCATTGCTGATTACCAACGTGGTCAGGATAAAAAGCACCAAAATTATGAAAACAAATCTATCAAGGATTTGTATTTTCAAGAAACGGAAAGAATATTGATCCTACAGAAACAGATATTCGAAAGTATGAGCTTTGGGAAGAACAGCTCATAAATGTTTATATACTGGAGCAGAAATCGGAATAGCTGATTTCTTGGGTGATAACCCGAAATATGATATAGAACATACAATTCAGTCAAATGTGGTGGTGATAGTATAATGGAAAATCTTACACTTTGCGAGTAGTCGATATAATCGAGATGTAGAAAGCAAAGATGCCTTCAGAATTAGCTAACCGCGAAGAAATACTTTACAAGGATAGAAGGCTGGAAGAAAAACTGTGAAAGCGCTTACATACCAAATAGACAAATGTCGCACACACGCAGGCATGTCTAAAGAGCAAAAGATCCGATTATTCAAAAGAGACATCGTCTTAAAAATAGAGCGGAACTATTGGAAAAGATAAATATGAGCGCTTTACAGTCGACAGAACCACCCAGCGATTTTAGTCGTCGTCAGGGGCGGGTATAGGGCTTATATCAAAATATGCTGGCCTTTTATCTGAAATCGTTGTTCCACGATCTGAAGAATCGTAATAAGTCACGTGTATTCACTGTCAGGAACTGCAACGGCAGAATTCCGCCGTATGTGGGGATTACAGTGAATATGAGAAGAAATCTCGTGACAACCATTGCCATCACTGTACCGACGCCATTACAATTGCATGTATCGGGAAGAAAACAATATGACGATATGGCATCATTCTATCATGATGAAGAGCTTTATGATGACGGCAGAGGAAAGGAAAGCCTCAGTTTGAAAACCATGGCCAGCGTTCACAGAAGATGTTCTTAATTTGGAGAAAAGCTTGATCATTGTTCATGATACTCCTCTTAATATGCCTAAGAAGGCTCGCAAATATGTTAGAACCGCTAACGGCAAACTTTATTGCGAGGTGATCTGACGCACGCGGTAGTTTGCATAAAGAACATATTATGGCGCTATTGAGCGCGACGGGAAAAATAGAGTATGTAGTAAGGAAAGCGCTTACCTCTTTTGAAAAGAAGCAGATATTGATAATATAGTTGATGATACAGTGAGAGATTGTTCATGAAGCTGTATCGAGGGAAGACATTTAAAGAGGCAATAGCTCCAACCTATTTATATGAATAAGGGAGAAGGATTCTTTATTCGTAAGGTGAGGTGTTACGCACGGAGAATGACGACCCCGCTGAATATAAAGACTGCACCAGCGACGCATCATCGAAAAGATTATAAGCAGGCATTTCATGTTGCCAATGATACCAATTATTGTATGGCCATTTATGAAGGTATGGTTAAAGGCAAAAGTAAAAGAGACTAAGAATTGGTTAAAACAATTGATGCTGCTACATATCTTTTAAAGATAGTACTAACAAAGCAGAATTCTCAAACCTTAGTGCCTTCAAAGACAAATACAATTGCCGCTGAAGTCAATAATTAAAATAGGCACAATGGTTTTGCTATATGAAACACACTCAGGAAATAGATTTTTTGTTGATAAAAAGATGTACGTGAGTTATATAAGGTTGTAGGACTTTCTTTCTTTATCAACAAAAACAAAATGTTTATGGAAGAATAAGCTACAAATATCATCAGAGAGCTCGTGAGTCAAAAGATTTAAAACTGCAAAATCATATATAGAAATGGAGAACAATATTGTCCATCTATTCTTTCTTTGTATACTCAATTTTAATGCTTTAGTTGAAGGACTTGATTTTCATATTAACGCCATTGGAGAAGTTGGAATTGTTAAATCAATAGTATTATGCTAAAACAAGCTCTTGTTCTTTTCTCCTGCAAACCTGTCTTTTAAAAAGATAGGCGATAGTGATATCTTTAAAAAGAAAGTCCAGAAGATAAAATTACGGTTCCAAATTGAGGATATAGGTGTCGTATAATTGATAATCCCTGCAGTTTCTATAACTATTCAGTTAACTTATCTGTAGATAATAATATAATTGTTGTAATTTGTAATTCTAAAGGTGTTCCTTTCCTCTACTTTACTTAGTTTCGTACAAACCATTACCAAGGTGAAAATATTACAAAGCCAAATAGATAAACAGGACCTCTAAGAAAAGGGATTATGAAACAAATTGTAAATCAAGATTAAAACCAAGCAGCTTTTACTTAATAAATTAGGAAAAAGTGATAAATTGAAATCTTATTATTGTAATGGTAAAGTCAGGTGACGCAGTAATCGAGAAGGAATTGCTGCTAGAAGAGATTTCCAAGAACTTTTTGGAAAAGGGTTTTGTTAGGGAAACGTACTCGAGAGGGCATAAATGCACTCTAAAGTGGTCTATATACATACTGCGAGCAGCTGCGCGGGCTGGTAGGATCAGGTCTTTTTCATGAGAAGGGTTGCATCATCATAATAGGAGTAATCTTTTCCTTTGGGTAGATGATCTTATTGAGTTTTATCGTCCTTTTGTAGATGAGATGGTATACCAATTGTTATTAAATAATTGTCTGGAACTATCGAAAAATGTCAAGGCGAAGTTAATCAAACGTACTCTATGCAGAGTGTGTTTTCAAAGAACCTCAAGGCCGCTTGAACTTGGCCTTTACCTTTTACAACCTCATCTCTAACAAGGTGCTAAAGAAAGAAGACAAAGAACTTTTTATTACTACGATGAGTTTTAACCGTTTAAAATGCATATCATATTATGTGGCTCTTTTTGTTATGTTTGACCTTCCTACACAAACAAAGAAGGAGAAGCATTATTCTGCACTTTTTAGAAAAGAATTTAGAAAAGGATGGATTTGTGATGTATCAATTTAGTGTTTATGTCGCTTTTGTGGTTCACTTGAAAGTGCAAAAGTTCATGTGAAAAGAGAAAGCTCTATTCCTGAAAAGGACTTGTTAGTATTTTGCAGATAACGGATATAATACTCTAATATTAAATATTTGGGGTAAAAATAGAAGAAAAACAACGTCAAAAGTCCTATTCAATTGGAGTAATATATTTGTGCCAGAAAAAGCTACTTCATTTCGTTTCTATCATATTTGAATCTTATCTCTTTTGAAATTCAATAAGATAATATGTATATATTGCAGGTTTGATAGAAACAATTTATGAAAGCAACTAGTATCAAGTTATAGCTTCCATTCCTAGTTGCGGGTTTTGATGTAGAAACAATTTATAAAAGCAACCTCTGTGCCTGCGTTTGATTAACTAAAATATGTTGCGGTTTTGATGTGAAAACAATTTATAAAGCAACGTCTTATTAGCCATAATCCACCTATTTTACGTTGCGGTTTGATGTAGAAACAATTTATAAAGCAACATCTGGCTCGTTGCACAGAAAAATAGATACATGGTTGCGGTTTGATGTAGAAACAATTTATAGCTAAACAGCTGATTAGAATAAGGTGAGCTGCTCTCGTTGGGTGGTTTGATGTAGACACAATTTATAAAGCAACATCTGGCTCGTTGCACAGAAATAGATATGGCTGCGGTTTTGATGTAGAAACAATTTATAGTACAACAGCTGATTAAGTGCAGTGAGTTGCTCTGCGTGGCGGTTTGATGTAGAAACATCTTATAAAAGCAACTCTTGGGATTTCCGTCTTTATCCTCGAAGAGTTGCGGCTTGATGTGAAAACAATTTAGCAACAGGTACGATAACTTATTATTCACATCTTAGTTGCGGCTTGATGTAGAAACAATTTATAAAGCAACATTCATTTGTAGAAAACTATAACGGTAGTTGTTGCGGTTTGATGTAGAAAACGATTAGTAAAAGCAACTTAATATTGCGATGAAATGAGAGTTTTTTAGTTGCAGTTTGATGTAGAAACAATTAATGAGATAACTTGCAGACTGGTAGGAATATTTTTGTAACAAAGATGTGATATCCAGCTTATGTTGGATACCAACTATCTTTTCTGATACTGTAACCCTCGCGCTACTTGCTGTTAGGATAAGAGGTTTACACGACCTGTTGATCGCCCATTCTGGGAGAAATATTATTAATATGAAGGATGGAACTTTAAATATTGCCTTGAGGCTACCGATGAACCTGCTTCACTGGCGGACTAGGTGTGGGATATCCCGACCCGAAGCCCTAACGCGGATAGGACAACAATCACGCACGAGACGGATAGCTCATTAATGACATGCACCCCAACATCCCCTAAGAACTGTGTTTTGCTGCTATTCTGTAAACTGTAAGGCACAAGCTCAAGGTGGTATTTTTGAATCGCAAGAAGTATTATTACCTGATGCTAAGCTGCTGGACAATAAGGGCTTTATTCTGTAGAATAAGTACAAGAATGGTGGTACATTGTCCATTCTTGAACTCGTAGATAAGAAAAAGACTTGACTATCACGATATGATATCGGATTTGTTCTGTCATTTTGCTAAGCAGGAGAGTAAAGTGGAAATAATGCCATCAGTACACTTTAATTCGACAGAGTACAAGCAGATATATGGATCACTTATCAGTACGAAGTACAACTGAAAATGTCCCAATTTTTCGAGTGATGGCGTATTTTACGAATACGAGAGCTTTATTAGAGTATGGAACAAAAAGATAGTAAGTAGGAAGAATGTTATTACATGGAATGGAACAATCGCCATATATTGTGATTAATAACATAAAAGGATGCAGTGATAGGTTTATCTGTAAAAATATTATTGCACGAACAAATGTCAATACCAATATGCAGGAGGTAGTGGGGTTATGAAAAGGTAAAACAAGACCATTCTTCAAAGGCAGGAGAATTTATAAAATAACAACGGGGAAGCCTGAACTTCCTCGCGAGGCAACGTGCTCGTAGCACATGCTAACCCTTAATGGGCTGTTGCAAAGATATGAAATATTTTGTTGTGAACAAACTATTAAGTGATGGTGACTATATATGTAACAATACCCCAAACATAGGGTAGCCGAATTTTTCCGTTTACAAAGTTTAACTATACTACCTAATATCTGAAAGACAGATAGTTTCGACTTCAATAGGCTAAAATCGCAAGGTTTTTAGCCTTTTTCTTCTCAACGCGAAAATCTTGCCAAAGTTAATGTAACCAAGCACCAAAATGTTTGGATTATGAAAACGATTAACTTTGGCACTCAACTCCGCATTCACACTTATGCAAGTGTTCAATACAGAGAAGAAATGTATCCGTTACCTTTGAAAGTAAACTTTGGAAGAATAGCGAGCCAGTATTCCATACGACCCAACTTCAAAAGTTTCACCGAAGGGGTGATGGTATGTATCGTTGTAAGAACACAGGTAAGAACTTCAACATACGGATAGGCACGCTGTTTGAAGGCTCTAAAAATCTCTTTGCGTAAGTGGTTTTATGCCGTCTATGATGGTAACCTTGTCGCTACAAAGGGTATATCTTCTGTTCAATTATCTAAGGACATTCACGTTACACAGAAAACGGCTGTTTATGATGCACCGCATACGTGAAGCATCTCAAACAGGACTACAAGGAAAAAGTTTGACGGTGAGGTTGAGCTTGATGAAACATTCGTTGGTGGCAAGAATAAAAACCGCCATTGGAATAAGAAAGCGAAGAAATGCCAAGGCAGAGCATCTCGTTGATAAAGTCCCTCGTAGTGGGTATATTGCAGCGTGGCGGTAAGGTGATTCTGTAAAGTGGTAGAAAATACGAGTTACAAGCAGCTAACACCGCCTATTCTGTGTAAAGTTAAGCACCCGCCACGATATACTCTGATGAGTGGCAAGGATATAGACTAATTCCGAAAGTCTAGGTAAGCACCACGTTGTTGACCACGGACATGGTATCTATGTTAGCGGTGGTGGTGCATATACGAACACGATTGAGCCTTTTTGGGGGAATGATTGCAAACGTGCTATCAACGGCATATACAACTGGGTTAGCCGTAAGCATATGCAACGGTATTTTGATGAGTTCTGTTTCCGCTATAATACTCGCAAAGTTTCTATAAACGAACGCTTTGCGGAGGCTATTCTGTATTGCAAGAGTGAGATTAACGTACAACAAACTCACAGCATAATGATTGATAGAACGAATTTTGCCTGACTTTTTCCGTGATATGCCTGAAGAACGGCTGGAAAGAACTAATGGATGTTGATGACAATAGCGGAAATTTCGACAAGACTATGGATAAGATGCCCATAAAGACAAGAAGAAAAAGGCAAAAAGCAAGGCAAGGACTAAATCCAGCCTTTCCAACTATTAGTATTCAATAGTATATCCGTTCTACAAGACGGATAAGTCTATTACTACACCAAAAGAACTCGCCCATTGGGCGTTCATCATAATTTTCGGTTGTCTGCTTTTTGTACTCATATTTTTGAATTAAAAAGTGAAACATAATTTTTACTACTGAGTTGGAACCTGATGGGTGCAAAGGTACAAAGATTAAGCGATTAACAAAATGCGAGCAATCCGTGAGGACGCTCGTATTTTGCTATATACCCAAGTAAAATACTGGGTTAAGTAGGATTTGATAAAAATCTATAAAGTTTGTTCAATCAGCTCTAAAAAGTAACAACCATCCAATTCTTAGCATTTATATCCATTCCCATACAATGATTACCATTTCGATAAAGTTCTCTAAAGATGGTGTCATTATCTCTACAATAGGAATATCCAAAGCGTATTTGGTCTTTGCCTAATGAGCCGAAAAAGCGTCCATTCGGGCTAAACTTGAATACACATTTCTTAATTTTCTTTGACTTGGGATATTTGGTTAGTATCATCAAGATACTGTATGTGGCTTTCGCTACCATTGCTCAAAGCAATGGTATTGGCATATTCAGTTTTGAGGACTTGACAACAGAAAGTCCTTCGTTGAGCAGCATAGTTTTTGCGAAGGCAAAGTCATTGCAACGCACAACGGCTTCGCCCATTTGGACTACAGACGACTGCGCCAAAGAGAATAAGCTACACAAGGTGATGGTTAGCGACAACAAAAATCTTTTCATGACCTTATCATTGTTTATCGTTTTCTTCTTGGAGTTTCTTTTTAAGATACTCACGCATGAGTTCATTTGTTCTGTCTTGTTCGGCTTGGCGTTCTTCCTCCTCTTCCTTTTTACGTTGTTTGCGACAAGCATCAAACCAACCGATAACACAACCAGTAAAAAAGAGTGCAACCCCACCCCACAAACTTATTTGTGGGTCTGCATTGTAATAGTTCCTGGCGAGACAAGCTGCATAGTAATAACCCACACCCCAATCATCATCATTCCGATGAAAAAGAATAGAATTTTCATAATGCGATATTTACAAGAGTTCTCTTTGGGCAGACTATCGGAGAATTTAACAATGTTATTAAGTATAGAAAGTGGGCTGCCACCCATGCACTCTTGAAGGCATCGCCAAACACCTGAATATACGCACGGATAAACAGCCCACCGATATGAGCTGTTCCGTGCCTCTGTATATTCTTTTTAGAGATTTGCGATTTCACAAGAAGTGAGGCACTTTCTTTAATTCCAAAAACTTTGTTCTACTACGACATTGCAAAAATACTAAATTATCTGTATCTTTTGCAAAAATATAATGAGCTTTTTATGAAAAAGAACAACAGAATGGGCATATCTTAAAGATAATCCAAATACCATATTTAGGATACATATTATAAATTCAAATAATACCATTGAGTATTATTTGCCGTATGATACTGAGAGAAACGTCATTCAACAACAATAGAACAAATTTGCTTTATTGATGAGCAAAACGTTTCGCAAGATATTAAAGAATGGTATAATGATAGTCTATTCCTTTAGATATAATCTATTCAAAACAGATGCATTCTTCGGGTGGAAATATATGGGACGTGTAACTGCTGCAGCATAACGGCTCGTCTATTCCGCCATATCTTTTATCATACTCAACAATAACCGCTCCATCATCAAATGGCTTATTTAACTCTCTTGCTATCAGGTGAAGACGTGTTAAAAGTGTTCTTACATCTTCAAATTCAATTTAACATCCATATTCTTTTCTTATAGTTTATCTATCTCTAAATCTTTCTTAGGTTTATAGGTGAGTTATTCGCAAACAATACAGCATTGTTCTTGAGGTTATTTCCAAATCAGTACTATCTGTATTGTCTATCAGCGTTCCGTTGTACCATCTCAATAAATCATAAGTCATACGGCACGTTTCATATATAGGTCTTTCGACTTTAACAGATATATGGGATGTGCCAACTTTCTGTACTATTATATCATAAGAGGTGGTTTGCTGATTATAGGTAGCCTTATCTTCTAAAAAGCCTTAAAGTTACACCTTACACTTAGGAAATAACGCCTTAAATGCCTTGGAAACATCTTCTGTATTATCCGCCTTTAACTTGGTTGTCAGTTGATTGGTATTCGCTGCTCTGAAAATTTTGTTTATCTTGCTTTGAACATTCTGCTTAGTCAATCCATAGCTATTTAATATTGGTGTATGCCTCAACTCTCCAAATAGAGAACTGACGCTTATTTCTGATTTTTAGAATATCCTCTGCTTCTTCTACAGATGAAAATATGTATGCTCTTGATTAAATCCATAATAAGATTATAGCTAGTAAAAACAAATAGCATATAATTATACCCTAAAAGAAAATCTATATAGGAATTAACATAATAATAAACATGGCATTTGTCACTAAAATATTGGCATAAAAATTTGTAAGAAGGAAAAAGAAAATGAATAAAATAAAGAATTATGGCATATACATTGAAATTAGACATGTATTACTTTAGTCTTAAAAAGATTACAGGGACTTTTGAAAGAAAAGACAAGAGAGGGGAAACGGATAGGATTTCATACAGAAGAAACTCCATGTTTATTTCAAGATTTTGTGAATTCACTATCTTTTGAAAGAAAAATGGTAAATATATGGAAGTTCTATTAACTGATTTTATTAATGGTTTTAATGCATCATTTAAGTCAAATAAGGACAATACAAAAAGCGGTTAGTATAACAACGGATTTATTCCACGGAGTTAGTAAGACTGAATATACTGCATGGGGCGTATTTAAGGTGGGTCAACAGGTATAAATCGTGAAATTTATAAATCTGATAATGCTACTACATTGAAAGAACGATAGATGATGATAATGTAACATCCCTTTTGTATTTCTATAAACTATGGTTACCACAGGATTCTAATGTTGGCATATTAATGGTGCAAAGTTATACTTCATGGGAGATGTGAGCATTATTCAAAGAGCAATTAGAGGATTATTTTTATAGCAAAGGCTATAAACCGTATTGGAATAAATGCGTTCCTAAAAAGTTATATTGAAAAATACCTTAAAGATGGCTATATCAATGAAATGAGTTGTGCATAGCAAAGAGATTATAAAAAACCACTTGATCAATATTTTGGACCATTTATAAAAAGCAACTAAAAACTATCTTTAATCAAATTCAATATTCCATTAGGTGATTTTTATCAATGCTAAATTATAAAAATGTATTAATTTCTCAAACATACAAGCTGTTGATGCGGAGTATGATAAATCCGCAGATATGATTAAACTATTTTATACTAATAACGGTAAAAAGCGCATGCTTCATTGGCAAATATTGAGAGACATTCTTCCAGTTATAACTTTAGATGATTCATTGAAAGATGAAAACGCAACAACCAGTATGGGAAGATTTACATAAATTTACTAAGGGTATATTGGATAATTTAAAATTACAAATATCTTATACGCCCAAAGGTAATAACAATATAGTATATATGTTTAGTCAAATTATTAGAATAATTAATAATGGAATTACGTCTTTATTCTGTAATATAGATGGAGAAAAGAACTCAATATTTAAGATTTGCATTTCATTTATTATTATTCCACTTATTGTCGCTATATATTTTAAGAATAGAGATATGAAGGATATTATTGATATCCTAATAAATTGTCTAAACATATTTTTCACAGCATTGATATTTAGTGTACTATTTATAGTTCCCGATAAGTTATCATAAAGAATAAAATGTTTACAAGAAAAAGAGATGATAGTAAAAATAACTACCTGATTAGATTCTTAAACTTCTCAAAAATTTTTCGTGAAAGCAAGTTTCATTTATTATCGTACTTTGTATGGTATTGATAGTATTGCTAATATTACAGAAAATACAAACTTGTTCAATACTTGTTTTTGACAAATTCTATTTACTGTTCTGATAATGTATTTACTTTTAATTTTGTCAAATATATATATATTATTAATGGACGATATTGACAAAAAGTGCTAAAGATATAAAATAATATGATTTAAACCTATAGTAAAAGCATTTATATTACACTAATTTTTATATCAAAAATTTAGGGTATTGTCGTATATAGTCACCTAAGTGATTATTTTTATGAATGCTAAACAAATAATCGATATTATTACTCGTGCACCGAAGTAGGTAGAAATTGGCTATGCGTGATAGAATACTGCGCAGGGCAGCCTTTATATTGTAAACGCAATGTTTTTAGATAATAAAGCCTTTTTCGTGCATTAGTTTTTGATTTTCGAGCACCAACAACTTGCACCATGTATGTCGCTTTATATTTTAGCCCCAATCATGTCGTTATAAATCTTGATTAGCATGAAACACACTTGCGCGGCACTTTATATTTTAATCCCCAATCGTGTTTATTTCTTCCATACGCCCTTATAATATATTAAGGTGTATTTTATGGCAAAAACCTTTCATCGGTCTGTTTTGTGAAAAACTTGCATATTTCTTTTAATTTTTTCTTCAAAAAGCTTGCTAGTGTATAATTTTCTATATACCTTTGCACCCGCAAATCAGGAAACAAATCACTTACATGGTTAACGTAATGATTGCCGAGGGCCTCTCGGAAGGAGAGTTTCGCCCTTGTATGAAACGAGTTCTTTGAGATATTTACATAAACAGAAGAAGTAGTACAAGAAGCGGTCTTTCTGCTATTTCTGCCTTCGGGTGGTAATATAATAGTATAAAGACTGGGTAAAAACAAACGAACCGTCCATTCCCTCTTTTTAGTCTTTAAAGATGTAGAAGAGTTTGGATTAATTCATTACCTCAAACTTCAATATACGGATAATCGTACTGAGACAGACATTACATAGAAATTGATATTTTTACAATGGAGAGTTTGATCCTGGCTCAGGATGAACGCTAGCTGCAGCTTAACACATGCAAGTCGAGGGGAAACAGGGGAAGCAGCTTGCTGCTTTTTGTCGTCGACCGGCGCACGGGTGAGTAACGCGTATCCAACCTTCCCATAACAAAGGGATACTCCGTAGAAATGCGGTCTAATACCTTATGTTCTCTTTATTAGGCATCTTTTATAGAGCAAAGAATTTCGGTTATGGATGGGGATGCGTCTGATTAGCTTGTTGGCGGGGTAACGGCCCACCAAGGCATCGATCAGTAGGGGTTCTGAGAGGAAGGTCCCCCACATTGGAACTGAGACACGGTCAAAACTCCTACGGAGGCAGCAGTGAGGAATATTGGTCAATGGGCGAAAGCCTGAACCAGCCAAGTAGCGTGCAGGAAGACGGCCCTATGGGTTGTAAACTGCTTTTACAGGGGAATAAGAAGGAACACGTGTGTTCTGTTGCATGTACCCTGGGGAATAAGGACCGGCTAATTCCGTGCCAGCAGCCGCGGTAATACGGAAGGTCCTGGTGTTATCCGGATTTATTGGGCTCAGGGAGCGTAGGCCGTAGATTAAGTGTGTTGTGAAACTGTAGGCGCCCAACGTCTGCCTTGCAGCGCAAACTGGTTTACTCGAGTACGCGCAACGCAGGCGGAATTCGTCGTGTAGCGGTGAAATGCTTAGATATGACGAAGAACTCCGATTGCGAAGGCAGCTGACGGGAGCGCAACTGACGCTTAAGCTCGAAGGTGCGGGTATCGAACAGGATTAGATACCCTGGTAGTCCACCGGTAAACGATGGATGCCCGTTTTTGGTTTATTTTAGCCAGAGACCAAGCGAAAGCATCAGCATCCCACCTGGGGAGTACGCCGGCAACGGTGAAACTCAAAAGGAATTGACGGGGCCCGCACAAGCGGAGGAACATGTGGTTTAATTCGATGATACGCGAACCTTACCGGGCTTGAATTGCAGACGACGTATAGAGATAGATATTCACTTCGGTGCGTCTGTGAAGGTGCTGCATGGTTGTCGTCAGCTCGTGCCGTGAGGTGTCGGCTAGTGCCACAACGAGCGCAACCCCTGTCTTCAGTTGCCATCAGGTAATGCTGGGCACTCTGTGAGACTGCCACCGTAAGGTGTGAGGAAGGTGGGGATGACGTCAAATCAGCACGGCCCTTACGTCCGGGGCTCACACGTGTTACAATGGGGGGTACAGCGAGTTGGATGCCCGCAAGGTCATTCTAATCAATAAGCCTCCCTCAGTTCGGACTGGGGTCTGCAACCCCGACCCCACGAAGCTGGATTCGCTAGTAATCGCGCATCAGCCATGGCGCGGTGAATACGTTCCCGGGCCTTGTACACACCGCCCGTCAAGCCGATGAAAGCCGGGGTGCCTGAAGTCCGTGACCGTAAGGATCGGCCTAGGCAAAACTGGTAATTGGGGCTAAGTCGTAACAAGGTAGCCGTACCGGAAGGTGCGGCTGGAACACCTCCTTTCTGGAGCGTACTTTTTATCCTTGAGTTTATTAGGTTAATGTATAGTTAGTTTGTTTTAAAGCGGATAACAAGACTGATTAATAGTTTGGCTCGTTTAGTGGAGTCCCTTAAGGCTTCCCGTACTACAGACACTGTTTAATTAAATATATTCCGTCTCTTTAAAAGAGATGGCAATAAGTAGAATCCTTAGGGTTTTCTGCAGGAGATTTGGATATTAAGACCACATGAGGTTCGCGACCTTGCTTCTCCACATAGAAGGATATTAGGTTATTTATACTATGCTAGTTATAGTTGGAATAGATCTATTATTTTTCAGAGTTCTTTGACATATTGACACAAGCAAAAACTGTAAAGTAACAAAGTTCAAAACGAAACGACTTTCGTGTTTATATTTATTAGTAATAAAATATATTCACAAGACAATACAGCTGAAAGTATGAGCGTCCATGCTCATTTTTAGTTACTCACTTCAAAGTGTTTAATGTAAGAAGATTCATGGATTATCAATGAAAGTAGAAAGGGCGAATGGTGGATGCCTAGCTCATTCAGGCGATGAAGGACGTGATAAGCTGCGATAAGCACGGGTAGGTGCAAATAACCGTTGATCCGTTGATTTCCGAATGGGACAACCTAAACGTGTGAAGCACGTTTACCTTATGTTATATAAAGGGGGCTAACCGAGGAACTGAAACATCTTAGTACCTCGAGGAAGAGAAAAATAAATAATGATTCCCTCAGTAGTGGCGAGCGAGACGGGAAGAGCCCAAACCGCCATGGTAGCAATGCCATGTCGAGGTAGTAGGACCGCGTGATCGGACTTAGATCGTGAGGAGAAAGTGCCGGAAAGTACTGCCATAGCGGGTGAAAGCCCTTATCCGAAGCGTGACGAGCCGTAGCGGAATCCTGAGTAACGCGGGACACGAGTAATCTTGCGCATGAATCCGCCGGGACCATCCGGTAAGGCTAAATACTCGAATGAGGACCGATAGTGAACGGTACCGTGAGGGAAAGGTGAAAAGCACTTCGATAAGAAGAGGTGAAATAGTTCCTGAAAACCATTCCTTCTACAAGCGGTCGGAGCTCTTTTTATAGAGTGACTGGCGTGCCTTTTGCATAATGAACCTACGAGTTACCATCACCGAGCAAGGGTTAAGTGACATGAGTCACGTTATCCGTAGTGAAAGCGAGCCTGAACAGGGCGTTATAGTCGGTGAGGGTAGACGCGAAACCAAGTGATCTACACACTGGCCAGGATGAAGTCCGGGTAACACCGGATGGAGGTCCGCACCAATAAGCGTTGAAAAGCTTCTGGATGAGCTGTGTAGGAGTGAGGCCAATCAAACTTGGAGATAGGCCTCGTACTCCCGAAAGGCATTTAGGTGCCGCGTATGACAAGTTCCTAAGAGGTAGAGCGACCGATAGGACGCGAGGGCTTCACCGCCTATCAAGTCCTGACGAACTCCGAATGCTTTATGTTCCGCAGTCATGCAGTAAGGGGGCGGGTGCTAAGGTCCGTCCCCGAGAGGAGAAGAATCCAGACCGCCGTCTAAGGTCCCGGAATTCTGCCTGGAGTTAGTCTAACGAAGTCTGGGTCCCGTGACAGCTAGGATGTTGGCTTGGAAGCAGCCATTCATTCAGAGTGCGTAACAGCTCACTAGTCGAGGTCCGGGCGTGGATAATAATCGGGTATAAGGCAGATACCGAAGACGCGGGATAGCAATAATAAAAAGTATCGGTAGGGGAGCATTCCATTAGCGTTGAATGGACGGGTAACTGTTGCTGGAGCTTATGGAAAAAGCAAATGTAGGTATAAGTAACGATAAGAGGGTAAGATTCCCTCCGCCGTAAGTCTAAGGTTTCTGAGCAATGCCAATCATCCAGGGTTAGTCAGGTCCCTAAAGTCTCAGCCGAACGGCGTAGAGCGATGGCGAAACGGTTAATATTCCGTTACTGCCCCATGAGGGCGACGTGGAGACGGAGCAGTGACACAGCCGCGGGGTGACGGAAGTCCCCGTTGAAGGGTGTACGTGTTGATAGGTCCAGGCAAATCCAGACCTTGGGCGGAACCTGATAGTATGTATTTATCCTCGGATATTTTGCACAGTGCTGGTAATCAGACTCCCCGAGAAAATCCGCTAAGCATCACGTATGGGGCACCTGCACCGCAAAACTGACACAGGTAGAACGGGTGCATACTAAGGCGTTGAGAGATTCATGGTTAAGGAACTAGGCAAACTGACCCTGTAACTTCGGGATAAAGGGTCCTCATAAATTTTATGGGAGGCGCAGAGAAATAGGGTCCAGGCAACTGTTTAACAAAACACAGGGCTGTGCAAACTCGAAAGATGAGGTATACAGCCTGACACCTGCCCGGTGCCGAAGGTTAGAGGAGAGCTTCATCCTGATTTATAGGTGAAGGTTTGAATTGAAGCCCCGGTAAACGGCGGCACGTAACATAACGGTCCTAAGGTAGGAAATTCCTTGTCGGGTAAGTTCCGACCTGCACGAATGGTGTAATGATCCGACGCTGTCTCAATCATGATCTCAGTGAAATTGGTATCGGTGAAGATGCCGATTACCCGCGATGGGACGAAAAGACCCGTGAACCTTTTTACTACAGCTTAGCATTGACCTTGGTCATCCGATGTGAGGATAGGGCCGGAGGCTATGAAGCCATGTACGCCAGTATGTGTGGAGCCATCAGCGAAAATACGGCCCTTTTGGCTGTTCTGAGGTCTAACGCGCTATATCGCGGACACTCGTTTGGCGGGTAGTTTGACTGGGGTGGTCGCCTCCAAAAAGCGTAACGAGGCTTCCCAGGTGCCCTCCGCCGATTGGTAACCGGCCTTATAGAGTGTAATGGCATAGGGCGCTTGACTGCGAGGGAGACATCCCGATCAGGCAGGAAAACTGAGCATAGTGATCCGGCGGACGTGTATGGAAACTCCGTCGCTCAAAGGATAAAAAGGTACTCCGGGGATAACAGGCTGATCCCCCAAGAGCTCATATCGACAGGGGTGGTTTGGCACCTCGATGTCGGCCTCGTCGCATCCTGGGGGCTGGAGAAGGTCCCAAGCGTTGGGCTGTTCGCCCATTAAAGTGGCACGCGAGCTGGGTTCAGAACGTCGTGAGACAGTTCGGTCTCTATCTATCGTGGGCGCAGGAGTTTTGCGTGGAGCTGTCACTAGTACGAGAGGACCGTGATGGACAGACCTCCGGTTTTACCAGTTGTGCCGCCAGGTGCACCGCTGGGCATCTGAGTCTGGACGGGATAAGCGCTGAAAGCATCTAAGCGCGAAGCCCACCGCAAGATTAGAACTCCTTTGAGGGTCGTCGTAGACGACGACGTTGATAGGGCGCAGGTGTAAAGACGGTGACGTCAAAGCCGAGCGCCTACTAATTGCCCGAGACTTTTATTGATAAGCTCTTGCTTTCAGTTGTATGCGTATTGCGAGTTGTGAGAATTAGACTTTAAGTTATGTATACTCATGGTTTATGCTAGCGATAGGTCACCTATACCTTCGCGCTGTATTTTTTTGTGTAAGTGATGATAAGAAATCAGAATTGCATGAGAAAGAGAAAAAGTTCAAAATGAAAGGATCTCGAAGCTGAGTTTTAAGATTAGAATCCAGATACGGTAGAACTAAAAATGATACAGTAAGAAGTGAAAGAAAATATCAGGTGGTTATTGCGGTGGTGTCCCACCTCTTCCCATTCCGAACAGAGAAGTTAAGCCCACTTGCGCCGATGGTACTGGCAATGCAATGCGGGAGTAGGTAGCCGCCTTTCTTTTATAGAGTTCAGCCTTGAAGACAGAAATGTTTTCAGGGCTGTTTTGTTTTAGGTAAATGGCTATTTTGTTTTTAATACATGGCTGTTTTGCTTGGGAGAAATCGTTATTTTTATTTGGAAATTTTTATCACGTTTTGAGGAAATTCTCATCCTGTTTTTGGGAAATCCACATTTCGTTTTTGGGAAAATGGCTGTTTCAGTTTTAGGTAAATGGCTATTTTGCTTGAATAAAACTGAAGTTTTAGTTTGGGATAGTTGGAAGTTTTTGATTGTTGTAATTTAGGAGTTGTGTCTTTACTTAATGGTTATTTTATTTGGGAGAAATTAGAATTATGTTTTTAGAATATTGCTGTTGTGTTAGGATATAATTACAGCTTTATCTAAGTTAGTGACTATTTTTATTTTAGCAAATTGTAGTTCTAATGTGTATTGTACTTTAATTTTTAGAGGGACTATTATTACTTTATTTTGTGCTAAGTCTTAACTTGTTTTGTAATGGCTATCACAATTCTTTATAGCTATTATCTTTATGATTTTTCATTTTGTATATTTATTAATTTTTATAAGGTTTAAATATGCAATATTAAGGTATTATGTTTGAAAGGAGATGGGAGAGTATTTGATTTGATAAATTGTACTTTGATATGTTATTTTTAGTTGTGTAGAGGTGTGTCGAGAACACTGAATACTAATAAATTTAAATAGAAGTTCTTGATTATCAATTATTTTGCGTACCTTTGCAGATGTAAACGAGATAGGCTTTTTAATTAAGCTTTCTCTTTTTGTCTAACGGAGTTATAACAGCATATAACTGTTTCTCCTTAAGCTGTTGGGAATTATTTCGATTTCAAACTCCAGAAACAATTATTATGGAGAAATTATTAAGAGTATTTTTATTTAAAAAGTATTTATTATTATTCTTTTTGTCGCTAATGACGATGGGTGCAGCGAGTGCATCTAATCATTCAACAGAAAATTCTACATTTAATTGGGGGCTAGTGATGGCAGGCAATTATTCAGGTTGAAAGTGGTGGAAACCGCATGCAGTTAGTGGAAATTCAGTAGGCGCAATGCAAATTACACCCTATTTTAGTTGCAGAATGTAACAATATTCTTAAACTTCGCATAAAAGTAATAAACGATTTAAATTATCTGATTGATTGAATGTTCAGAAATCTAAAAGAAATGTTTTTTACTTATTCAGTGCACAATACAATCCGCTAAATAATATTGAGCAGGCTATACGTTCGTGGAACGGTGGTATGCGTTACAGTAAAGCGAAAGAACGCAACATTATTTTAATAAAGTAATGCGTTTCTAAAAATAAGAATTAAAAAGGAGCTTGTCTTGAGTAGATATAGCTCCTTTTTAGCTATTTCATTGATTAAAAGGCGGATATTGGTATATTATTTATCATATTTTGATGAAGGTACGACGGCTGTCATACATAAATGTATATGGCGAGCGTGGTACGCAGTTGTACTACGGCCGTAACGTAATGTGTATCACGGCCGTCGGATTGCGAAAACTAAATTGAATTTTTCGATAAAGAAAAAGCGGCAAGAATTGCTTGATGTTCTTGCCGCTTTTGGAATCTGCTAATGATGTAATATTTATCTTGCAAGGTCTTGCAAAACCTCAGATACAGTTGGGTGAATATGGACTATATCAGATAGTTGCGAACGTGTTGCACTTAAGTTCATTAGACATGTTACCTCCTGCACAATGTCGGCAGCATGTGTTCCGTAGGCATGACAGCCAATTATTAAATCGTTCTCGTTAATAACAAGTTTCACCATACCTTCATCTGCTTCTATGGCCAAGGCTCTTCCGTTAGTTCTGTAAAAGCCTTTTCACTTCCTGTGCATTTATTCCTTGTTCTTCTGCTGCTTGCAAAGTGAGACCTACGCATGCAGTTTCGGGTTCGGTAAAAACAGCAGCTGGCATTATGTTTTGATTAATTTTATCGGCTTTACCTACAATAGTATTTACAGCTCTAAATCCCTGAAATGTAGCCGCGCTGGGCGAGGAGTTGACGCCCATTGCAGTCGCCAATAGCGAAGATATGTGGTTTTGTAGTCTGCATATTTTCATTAACCACAATACCTTTTTGGTGTAAAAATCGATGTCATTTTTCAAGATCAAAGGCCAGAAAGATTAGGACGTCGTCCTGTTGCAATGAGAATTTTCTCAGCGTTTACACACTGTTCAGCGCCTCTTTTTATCCTCAAAGAAAATACTGTTTCCTGCAATTCGTTTTACATTACACGATAAGTAGAATTCGATGCCACGACTTTCCATTTGCTTTCGCACCCTTTTTGCGATGTCATTATCTGATGGTATTAAGACACTCTTTTTAAGGATTCAATAACCGTTACCTTACATCCGAAACGATTAAGAATAGATGCAAACTCCATGCCTATGACACCTGCACCAATGATACATAGGCGTTGGGAGTTCGGTAAGTGATAAAAAGCTGGTCACTTGTTATAACTGTGTCCAGACTGTGCGCCTTCAATTGGTGGAGTAGCAGGTTGTGAACCTGTTGCTATAATGATATTTTGAGCGGTATATAAAGGCTTTATTTACAACTACTGTGTGTGCATCTTTAAATTTGAGCTTGTCCGTGTACAAAGGTAATTTGTTTCTGCGACAGAAGAGTTTCAACGCCTTTTATGAGTTGCGAAACAACTTCATTCTTTCTATTAATGGCTTCTGTCCACGACCGTTGGTGCAATTTTGCATCGTGTGCAAGGGCTTTAGTTGGAATACATCCTGTGTTTAAACAGGTGCCACCAGCGTGTTTACTCTCAATAATAGTTACGCTTAAGCCACAGCAACGCGTGTAATCGGCAGCTCGATATCCACCCGGACCGCTGCCAATAATGATTAAGTCAGATGTAAACATATTTGTGACGAAATCAAGTAAATAAGTTAAAAATTAATTCGTTGTTCAAGTAGTGAAGAGGAGAATACCAAAATAGGTTGTCGGCAGCCTGTACATCGTTTACGCGTTTGATTGCGCGTATGTGTGCCGATTTAACGATTTGGGGATTTCTCTCGAGCTTCACGAGCAATGCTTCGCATAACGTCGATAAATTGGTCAGGTGTTGCTTTGCCTCGTTTTCTGTTGGGCTCAATCATCATGGCTTCATGGAAGAGCAATGGGAAATAAATGGTTGGGGCATGGAAGCCATAATCGAGCAGACGCTTGGCGATATCCATTATAGTTACGCCAGTTGATTTATCTTTTTAAGCCGTTAAATACGAATTCGTGCTTGCATATCTTCGATGGGTAGCTCGTAATCGTTTTTCAAACATTCTTTAATGTAGTTGGCATTCAGCGTAGCCAGTGCGCCCACTTGACTAATATGTTCTTTGCCTAAGCTAAGAATGTATGCCAACGCACGCAGTTCTACAGCAAAATTTCCATGATAGGGTGTACAGAAATAGGGTAGGCTGATTGTCTGCAGAAGAAGAATCGCAATCAATATAAGGATTATAAACCATTTCGTGGCAGAAATTTTTCAAAGCCTCTTGCATACGCCCTACAGGACCGCTCCTGGACCACCACCGCCATGAGGTGTTGAAAAATGTTTTGTGAAGATTAATGTGCATAATCGTCGAGATCCCATGTCGCCTGGGCGACATTGTCCAAGAAGTGGATTAAGATTAGCTCCGTCATAATACATTAAACCTCCACAATCGTGAATTAATTGTGTAATTTCCAGATGTTGTATTCGAATAATCCAAGCGTGTTAGGGTTTGTCATCATCATGCCCTGCAATATCGTTTGAAAGCAGACTTTTAAGATGTGCGATATCAATACGTCCGTCGGGGAGTACTTTTACTTCAACTACTTCAAGTCCACACATTGCTGCCGATGCAGGATTGGTGCCGTGTGCCAATCAGGAATGATAATTTTTGTTCGTCCCTTATCATTTCTGCTCTCGCGATATGCGCAAAATAATCATTAGTCCTGTAAGCTCACCATGTGCGCCTGCACAAGGATTAAGCGTGAACCTGCTTAAACCTGTAAGCTCAGATAAATAACTATCTAACAGCTGATAAGCCTTTTCTGCACCTTTTCACGGTGTTGCAGGTTGTAACGGATGGTGGGTTTTTGAATGCAGCATGCGATGCTATTTCTTCATCAATAATGGCGTTACTTACGCATGGTACACGAACCAAGAGGATAAAAACCAGTATTTACGCTGAAATTGTTTCCGCTAAGATTGGTATAATGTCGTACCACGGTAAGTTCATCACATTCGGGTAAACGGGCATCTTCTGTGCGACGAACATGGGGTGGTAATTCATGATGTGTGAAGTGGTTCTTGGGTAAGTCTATAGGCCTTTGCACCAGAATGTGACAATTCAAATATCAGATTGCCATATAATTTATTGTTCATAGTAGAGACTTTATGGTTATATAATGGTAGAAAACCAGCCTGTCAATTTTGCTCTTTGTGCGTACTGTTCAGTAACGGCAAACATGGCAGATTATGTTCGCTGATTTGTATGCCGCCGAAAAACCTTCTTCTATCCAATGGTTTTGTAGAGCCTTAATATCGCCATCAAAACGTGACAACAAATTCGTTGAAGAATGGTTGATTAGACACAGGTTTAAATCGACCTGTTTTGCTGGTAGTTTATCGTACAGATAGTGTGCACCATCGCATGAGAGTTGGGCAACCTCCTTTAATCCCTCTTACCCAGTGATGCTAAGGTAAATAGTTAGCTCACAGGGCCATTAAACTTTGATTGGAGCATATATTTGAGGTTGCTTTCTGTCGCCGGATATGTTGTTCGCGTGCCTGTAGTGTAAGAACATAGCAACGTTTTCCGTCTTCATCAATAGTTTGTCCTACTATACGGCCAGGCATCTTTCGCATTAGCTTTTCAGTACAACACATATAACCCACATAAGGGCCTCCCCATGACATGGGAATACCTAATGATTGGCCTTCTCTACATGACATATCGGCATTCCATTCACGGGAGATTTTAATAAGGCGAGGTCTGCAGGATTAGCGTTCATAATGAAAAGTAGCGTCTGCGTCATGACAGATGTCAGCAAACCCTGTAGTAATCCCTCAATAATTCCCCAGTAGTTAGCTGCTGAACAATTACCCCTGCCACGCTGTTTTCTGCTATTTGTGTGCGTAGATGGTCTTTGTCGGTAATACCATCGCATGATGAAATGGTTTTGAGGTCAATATGACAAAAATGAGCATAGGTTTGCAACGCCCATTATCTTAGGGTCAATAGTTTCGCTGACAAGTATCGTATTTGCTTTTCGGCTTGCAGCTACCGCCATAAGCATAGCTTCAGCTGTTGCAGTGGCACCGTCATACATTGATGCATTAGATACAGGCATGCCTGTAAGCTCGGCCATCATTGTCTGAAACTCAAAGATGTAATGCAGTGTTCCTGCGAAACTTCAGCTTGGTAGAGGGGTATAACTGGTTAGAAACTCGCTTCGACTTACTAATGAAGGTGATGACGGCAGGTGTGTATTTGTCATAAACTCCTGCGCCTGCGAAGCATGTAAGCTGTTGATTTTCTTTCCCTAATTCGTCAAAAACGTCTGATTTCTATTTCACTCTTTTTCCTCAGGAATATTAAATTCCTTACGAAAACGTATGGTTTCGGGAATCTCCGAGAAAAAGTTCGTCAACAGAATTCACACCGCATTGAGCAAGCATATCAGAGATATCCTGCTCTGTATGTGGAAAAATACTTGTATGGCATATTCCAAATAGTCTTTGTTTTATTTATTTTTCGATGAAAGCTTTTGTATGCCTGTACGTCCATGAGTTGGCTAAGTTCGTCTTTTGTTTGGTGAGCTTAACCTTGATAATCCATGCAGCAAAGGCGTCTTGATTTAAAAAGCTCTGGGGTATTCTTCAAGCTCTTCATTAATAGCTGTTACTATACCACTAACGGGGGCCAAAAGGTCGCTGGCAGCTTTCACACTTTCCACAGCGCCAAACTCTTCACCAGCTTCGAAATCTCGTCGTCTACATCAGGCATGTTCTACGTATACCACGCTACCCAAATCTGTGTTGAGCGTAGTCTGTAATCCTGATGTAGGCTTCATCGCCTTCCACTCTAACAAATTCGTGTGACCTCACTATAGTAGAGTCCTTTTTCAATCTTGCTCATATCGTATTGTTTTTAGGTGATTTTTAGTTTAATATTCTATAGGTTTATATGTACTTATTAGGTTATATTTTATTGTAGCAATACTTATTGATGATAGTGCTTTTCATAGAATTTTTCTTGACGATTGTGCCAGGAAAAGTTTTCTTTCTGATTTGAATTTCAACTACGGTCAGCCTAATTTTAGTGAAGCGTCCACGAGTGCTACTGCACAACTTTTATTTGTAGAGATTAGTCGATAGCCTGTAGTAACTTTGTCCTATAATAGCTCCATTTTTGCTAGTATGTTATAGCTATGTGCATGGGAATGGCATTGTCGTCAAGCTCGATGCCTCATAAGCGTTTTGGCAACACCTTCTGTGACGAAGGAAGGGCCTCGCGCCCAATCGAATTCTGATTTTTCAAGTTTTACAAACATTCCTTAATCCTGCCATAATAGGGGCTTATTCTCGGAGAAAGCTCATTTCCATAAAGAGGAAGGCCTACTGAAGCGTAGCGTCGTCGCGGCAGCCTAAGCTACAAGGTTTACATCGCCCCGAAGCCATGAGTTTGTCCTATTGTAAATATGAAGCTGATGCGAACCATAAAGTTCAAATCCGTCCTCACCTGTGTAGCCTGTACGAGAGATTATAATTTCATCATCTTTATGCAGAGCCCTTTACTTCATAAAAATGAAGGTCTTGGATAGGGATACCTAATACCCGGTGACGATAGCTCTGAATCAGGGGCCTTGAATAGCAAGTTGACCATAGTAGTCACTCATATGCTTTATGTTTCTACATTAAAGCCAGTAGCGTTTGTTTTTATCCATTCGATATCCTTGTCGATGTATAGCCGCATTGATGGTCATTAGAACTCTTCTTCAGCTAAACGACATATACAAGTGTCATCTACTGTTCCGCCATCGTCATAACACATCATACCATACATCACCTTTCCCACAGCTAAATTTTTGAACATCGTTCGTAAAAATGTGATTAATAAATGATGTTGCTTCTTTTCCTTTAACGAGAACTTCACCCATATGGCTGACGTCAAAGACACCACACTGTTTACGTACTAGCTTCATGCCCTCTATAATAGAGGTGTATTGAATGGCACTATCAAAGCCACTGTAGCAGACATCGTAGCCCCTAAGGCTACATGACGGTCAAAAAGACAGGTCTTTTTATTTTCACATATAAACCTTTTGGTTTAAGATATTCAAGCTCTATGGCTTCTATCTCTTTATATCATTGCTGTTTAAGACAATGGTTTTATCACAGATGTTCTCCATTGCCTTCTTATCTCGCTGAAAGGCAGCGTAGTATAATCCTTTAGTAAACAAACGCGTTGCCTTACGCTCTCAACGCCATGTTTAGATAGCTTTTTGTTTTGATGGTGTTATGGCGTGTAGCATATGCTCCAGCGTCCGTATCGTATAATAGTGTACTCATGCAATTGTCTCCCAGGCATGTGATATACGGCATTTCCACTCACTTCTCCTTTCGCCGATCATAACATCATTGCTAGACCCAGCTTGGGTGCACATCTTTAATCCTATGCTCTGTAGGGTTTCACAAATCTATAAGTAAATATCGACAGAATGTTCTCTCAATATCCTCACTCATCTGTAATATACGAAAGCATAACATTACTCATATCTGCATACACACAACCGCCTCCGCTCTTTCTTCTGAACGTTTTGATGTTGTGTTGTCGACAGTATTCGAGGTTCACTCGTTTTCAACGACTTGGTTTCTGGCCAAAAATAATAGTGGGTTCTACTTGCCACATAAAGAATTTATCACCCTTTTGTGTCATTTTTGCGGGCAATAAACCTCCATAGCAAGGTAAAAACTAAGCTGGCGAGGGCTCTAAGGTTTAGATCAATGTATGTCAAAATAGTTCTTAGGTTACTTGCAGCAAAATATAATAAAATAAGTAATAGGTGCAAACTGTATATGATCTTTTTCGAAAATTTATTTAAAATCTCTAATTTAGAGCAATATATGGGTATGAGATAATACAAAACCACTATCTATTCATAATATAAAAGGTGAATAAAGGAAAGCTCTATAGGTAAATCAGTATTTTAACGCGGTAAAGGCTATTATATTTAATTTCAGAGTTGCTTTTTATCTTAGCTTATTATACCACTCTTTTAATGCTGCCTTAGGAGTTCCTAATTGTACAATATGGTCAAGATCAAGTCGGCTTCTGTAAATCTCTTTAAGGACGTATTCTTATGTCAGCTCTGTTCAATAAATAATGTGTGTTGTTTTTATCACGTTTTAAAGCTTCTCCATAATCGCATTCTGCCAACTCCAACATGTTTTGTTTCTTCCTCAATACTAGCTCTGGCCGCCCAAGCCAAAGCCGAGTCGGGATATGCTGCTCACCAAACGGTTTATACCATCTAAAGCTTCGGTATAATGATTGTCTTTTGACTGCAAGAACGCCAATCCGAGACGTGCTTCAAAGTTACCCGGAATAATGACAGCAAGTTTTGATAATCAAGTCGTGCAAAAATTATAACGATGAAGACGTTCGTTATAACATGCTCGGTAATAAAGGGCCAGCAATATTTGTATGGTTGTTTGGCAAGCACGTAATCATATTCTGTCTTAGCGTATTGCCACTCATCAAGTTGCATATTCCATGCAGCCTTACATGCAAACGTAAATCAATTGAGTCAGGATAATAAGACAAAGCTTGAGTGGCCTGTGCCAAAACTATCACGCAGAGGATTGCCTTTGCTTTGTGCCGTTGACAGTAATTGGTAGAAGTGCTGTAAGGCTAGAGAAGAGAATATTTTTATATTTCTCGTCACTTTGCTTGTATATTGGGTCAAGTGTTTTGTTTATTGCTGTTATTATATTCAGCAAAAGCTTTGTCAGAAAAGCGTCAAGCTGCTTTGTGTTTTATCTTTGAGCGTTGCTCGCAGAGCCACGATAATACCTTTTTACTTTACGACGAACGACTGATATATCAGAACTCGAGCTAGGTAAATCTTATCTATATCAATTTGCATTTGTGGCACAATATCATTTAAATAGGCATTATCGCCAGTATATTGAGCCGCTGTTGTAGCTCGTCGCAGTTACTGTTTGCTAGATTACTTACGTTTGTAGCTTCAGTATCGCTTTTGATGGTGCATCTGTTGTTGGTAGGTCATTTTGCTGTTCTGTACTATCAACTATCTCACGATTAGAAAGCTGAAAACCTATACCATTGTTATCACTTTGCGAATAAAAATATGCAGCTGCCACAATTCCTATAAAAACTATAGCTGCCACAATGATAGCCATTTTGTTTGTTACTACCTGTTGTATTGCTCTTTCAGTTTGACGCGCTCCTCGGGGATGCTCAAAAGCATTTCAAGAATTCTTCAACCGAGCTATACCGCTCATATCGTCCAAAGTGTGTGCTTGTTTTTGATAAGTTGCTGATATTCCCTGCCCTAATCCTAACTCTTTTACCAGTATACCTACGCATAAACATCAGCACGAGCATCTATTTTTCACTGTGCCATCTTTTAGTTTCTGGAGCAATAAACTTCAGTTCCTCGGCAGGACGCTTTTAAATTATCTGTATAACGAGAGCGAATGTTAGTAGCTTAACGTTATCACCTTTTTGTCGTGATATAGATATTATCACAGCATACCTCCATGCACAAAACCGTTTTCATGCATGTATTGCAGCGCACCGCCACACCTCTAACCACTCTCTCTCTTCGCTCATGGCCTTCTTCAATATATTCAGCTAACGTGCGCGCATCTTGCCATTCAGCTTCAATGCAAGTACTGTAACTATCAAGCCTCTTTCAGGCTGTAAACCTTCAGAATATTCTCATGTTGTAGATCCTTAGCTCCTCATACTCGCGCTTTAAGTAGCGTAGGTATTGGGGAAGAGTCTGAAAAGTGTTTTTCAGAGCAATGAGCAGGACAGATTGTTCTCCGTTTTTGATACAACAATCTCATTAATGCTACAGTTCTTCATTCTCGTTAGTGGCTGTCATAATCGTATTTTTATGATTCTGTGGTTAGAAGTAAGGTCTTGTAGAACTATTTATTACCTCTCCCATAGGGAAAAAGTCCGAAAGACTGCGTCAATCATATCGGTTATTTTGCGGAAGTCTTCGGAGTATCTTCAAAACCAATGTTGTCACCGTCAATAATAATAAGTTCGCCTTTATAGGTTTTTATCCAGTTTTCATAACGCTCTTGAAGTCCTGTTAAGTAGTCAATACGAATACTCTTCTCGTATGAACGTCCACGTTTTCAATGTGCTTAACAAGCGTCGGAATGTTTGAGCGAATATAAATCGCGAGTTGAGGGGAGTTTCACCAGCGACATCATCAGGTCGAATAAGTCCGTATAATTCTGGAAAATCACGGTCACTCATAAAAACCCCTGCTCGTGCAGGTTAGGTGCAAAATGCGTGCATCTTCAAAGATTGTACGGTCTTGAATAATGGTGTCAGTACTGTTAGCAATCTCAACTACTTTTTAAAGCGCTTATTAAGAAAGATATTTTGCAGATTGAAAGCCCAACGATTCATATCCTCGTAGAAGTCTTGGAGGTAGGGATTGTCAACAGGCTCAAAGCGTGGCTTTCCATCCGTATCGCTTTGTCAAAGCATTTTGTAAGCGTAGTCTTGCCGCTTCCAATATTTCCGGCTATGGCTATATGCATAATTTATTGTCGTTTTTATGTTCTATTTCAATTAAAGACTTGTCAATTTGTTTGATAACAGAGGCGAAATCCTCACGTTTATGCAGAAAAATCAATGTTGTCAACCCTCTATGGTCAGTGTTTTTCCGTCGTATTGATTTTCAATAAAATCATCGTACCGTTGATTGAGATTGCGTAAATAATCCAGCTGCATGTTCTGCTCGTAATCACGTCCGCGTCGGTGAATATTTTTCCACAAGATGTGGTACTGATGCTTTTAAACAAACCATTAAAATCGGGTTTTCGAAGCACTCAGCATCATGGATTGGAAAAGTCCCATGTATGTCAGTCGGTCAGGCTCATATTTCCTATGTCGTGATTGTTGGCAGTAAATATGAATACACCTTCAAAGATCGAGCGATCTGTATGATAGTTGTTTCGATTTCTCAATTTCAAGGGAGATCACGAAAGCGCTCTTTTAGGAAGAATGTTTCCAAAATTAAGCTGACCATCGCTTCATATCCTTATAATAGTCGTCAAGATAGGGATTGGTTTGCACGCTTTCCATGCGTGGTGTCCAGCCGTAATGCTTGACAAGCATATTAGTTAATGTTGTCTTTCCCTGCTGATATTTCCGGCTATGACACATACATATGGTTTGTTTTTCTTTATCTTTATAGTTCATATTCTATCAGCCCTTGCTGTTATTGCAAAGCATAGCGAGCTGATATCAGGGAGCACGTGCTTCTATTTATGTAAGTATTAAATTAGTAGTTATAATAGTTTTTCTGCCCCCGTAAATGTCTTCAACCACTTGTATAAAATGGTGGAAGTTTACACCCTTCGGTATCAGCATACCTTTGGTTTCGTGAATAATGAGCCCGTCAAGCCGGTCAAGATAGGTAGTCCAATCAAAGTATTGACCTTCCAAATAAAAGCTGCGTCGCTGCTTGTGTATGGGTGGCGATAGGGGTCAGCCCTGCGCCAAAGCGACCCGTATAGCGCATTGCTCACCTGTCTTCGGTTTCAATGACACGACTCAGTAGCCAATGCGCTTTTGGTGAGTATGCACATTTACAGTCTTGCCGCCTTTCCAACGACGACGTCTTAAGCGCACTTCATAGTCGGGATCAGCCACAAGATAGGTCTGGAAGATGTCGCTCAATGACATTTTGCAGTATCTTTCGACAGCAGCGCACAATATATTTACGTTCTTTCGGTCAGTAGCCTCGAGCACCGCAGAAATCTCTTTTAATACACGTGTTATCTTAGTGTCGAAGTTATCATGATTGTTGATTACGCGCAGATGGGGGTGTCCGCTCCATGCTTGAATAACCTCTGCGATCGAGCAACGTGCCTTTTCTATGCCTTCGGTGCGCACTTCATTACTTGTATTGTAGCACTGTTCTGCACCATCGGCTGCCGATACCAAATGCAATACGGCATCATAACGGTCGCGCAGTTGTTGCGTTGTGACGTTACACAGGCCTGTTATCTCCCCACATTTCGGGTTGATAGATATGCAGAGATATCTAAAGCTAACGCGATCGCAGATAATTACAACTGGGCCGTCAATAGTTTTAGCCATGCGAAGTGGTCTTCAAAACGTGTTGCATCCCAAGTACGATTTCGCCTTCGTAAAACCAGTCTTGATTTTTGGTTAGATAGTCCATACCAGCCTGTAAGAATATAGTGGGCACCCCAGGAATAGTAAAAACCTTATAGCCGTGGCTTGAAAAAGTGCTCAATTACTTCACTAAGGGCGGTGGTTTTACCAGCGCGACCACCGGTAAGAACATTTCTAATATCTTTCATCAGTTGGTTGAGTTCAGCTTAAGATAATTATACGGGCAAAGTTAAAATAAAATTAAGCATTTCGCAAAATATTTATCCTTAATTCCGCACCCTTTGTTGTTTGTCAATTTTGTTATAGTTATTCTTTAACAAAGATATCTGGAAAACAGACCCACTGTACTAGCAGTCTGCCGATAAACAACGGCCCTCAAAGCGCTCTATGGCCCGCGCCATTCGCTTGAAAGGTACTCGCCATATTTTGCTCCATATCGAATGGGCACATCTATCAGTGCGTCCAATACACTTTACTCATGCGTCTTGGCATCGATGAGTCGTTGCTGGAAAAACAAAGCTTTTGTTGCCTAGTTTTTGTAATAGCTGGGCGTACCTCGTCTTCGCCAGTGGTGTGTACTTGTGAAAGAAAAATCGGCATCGATATGCACTACAACGATGGCGTGCCTTGTAAGTGCAGGACAAACGTCTTGAAAGTAGCGGAATTTAGCCGTATCATAGTATTGAAAATAAATGCTATTGTTCACATGTCCAAAACTGATCGCCGTCAATAAAAACGAAGTTGTATGGGCATGGTATGGTGGTATTCTACCTCTGAATCGGTAGGTCTATGAATTAATGCCTTAATATTTTGGTTTTGCAAAGGTACTGAATTGGCTAACATTTCGTACTTTTGCTTAGTGCACAAAATATAACTTATGTTTAATCAAACTTTATTTCTTTAATCTTATTGTTATCTGTCTCGTCGTGGCATCGGCACAAACATTATACAAGCAGGTAGAGAAATATATCATACATTGCTTTGACGATACATCGGCATACAGACGAGAGCGCTGTGCTTTGATATTTATTATCCTGTTAATACCCATCGTCCGTTTAAAACGGTAATATGGTTTCATGGTGGTGGCTTTAGAGGGTGGCCAGAGCTCCTGCCAATTTGAAAAATAAAGGATTTGCTGTTGTTGGCGTCAATTACCGTTTGTTTCACGTGCTAAGAACTTGATTATACGAACGACGTGCGCTGCAGTAGCATGGGTTTTCGCCATACTGCGAAGTATGGTGGTTCGGCTTCTGATATTTATGCTATCGGGACATTCGGTTGAGGTCTCACGTTGATGCCATGCCCCGATAAATCTTTACCTTGCACAATATGGGCGTAGATGCTGATTCTGTAGCGGGATACCCGCCAATTGGCGGTCAAACGGCCACACATTTTACCATTCGTAGGGAGCGTGGTGTATCGTATTCTGCGCCATTGGCTGACCGTTACGCAAATCGTTAAACAATGTTCGTAAGCTTGCTACGCGTTTGCTGCTGATTGGCGACCGACAACCTCGAAATGATGGCATCGATATGAAGAGAATCTTTATCTTAAAACGGACTTGAAGGTGTGGGAAATTGCATGCGCCACGATATGAAATGCAGGGTTTTGACCATGGATCGCCCTGCTAGCACTCTGTACGTCTGTTGGTTGCGCGTTTGCGTCTGAATGGTACTAAATCAGTATATTATGTCATTTTAGATAAAGTTTATATAATGTTGAGGGAATCACTCGTAGTGGTTCCCTTTTTGATGTTATGTTGATTAGTGGCGATCGCCACAATATCGCGGCGACGGCCGTAGTACGAGTTGTATGGCGGTCGTGGTACACGTTGTACGACGGCTGCCGTACACTCACCATTAGCTTTTATTCTTATGGAAGAAATAGATGTAATGGAGCAGACAACAAAACTATATCGTTGAGAGAATCTTCGTATATTAGCGTATATTTTTAAATTTTCAAATGATATGTACATGTCTGTAACAAATATATTAGATATCTTTCGCGAAAGATCTACTAAATAGTTTGTTGTTAATTACCAATGATTTATATCTTATAAAAGATAGTTTTAGTATACAAATATTGAAGGTGTATTGATGTTATAGGGTAGTAGGGATTACTCATTGTATGAATATTTACACTAAAAAGATTGTTATTCATACTAAAAGGTGATCATGGAGATAACGAACACGAATTGTAGGTTGCACATTCTATAAAGGTGTCACGCTTTTAATTGTATGGGTAATCTGTTTAGCAGGCTCAGCCCTGCAGCCAGGATTGGGCATTCTGTTGAGGCTTTCGAAGATGGTGGCGTAGAAGATCTTGACGGTGAATGATAAAACATCAGTGAAAATATACGTAAGCAATAAGAATGATAGCGAGGTACAGATACTTATTAAAACCTGTTTCCTCGCTCGCTTGATGTAGGGTATATTTTTATTCATCATGCTGTTGGTATTATTACTATAATATGTAATGTATGCTATAATACCAATATTGGTTAACAAAGTGGAGTAGCTGTTTGAAGTTGTTTATATAAACAACTATTCAGAACTTTCTAACAGGTTTAATTTTAATTTCAGGCTTTTCATTTTTTGGGGTCTGAAAGTTTATCAATATCTTGCCGAACGCTTTACGCTGGGGTATCCTACAACCTCGTCGGCTCCTCCAAATATAATGCTTTTCACTATGATTCTGCCCATCTGACGGGAAATCGATAGATGTAATGCAAGATTACGTGTCAAGATACAATCAGCCAGCCGTGTGTCAGCATCCTCTAGAGAAACACGTGCAAGGCGCAAAGATTTATTCCATTCGTTCAAAGTGGTCGCTAAAGGGTCTTTTCCAGACGGTTAAAAAGCTTTTCCCACTCTTATCAAGCCCAGGGTCGAGCAGATTCTGTCAGTAGTTTTCACCTTTTGCCATGCACGAGAACTGTTTTGATACGGAATAAGTCAAGCCTCGCATATTCGGTAGATCTCTTTAAAACGAGTGTGTCTTTCAGCAAAAGAGAACGTTATATTTTTGAATATTTTGTGCGTTTTCTCGTTGTAAAATGCTAATGGTATTGCCTTTATCTTATAAATATAACGGTAGGCAAAGTCGTTGTTTAGCCAACAGAGAATCGGCAACATGCAATACGACAGAAATCATAACCCCGTCCTTCATACCATGCCCCTTGTATTTTATCGGTGGCTATGGTCTGTTCGGTAGGAGCATTTTCGCCCAATTGTTGACGACTGTTGGCGATTAGGTTTGCCAGCATGATGCAATAGTCAGTAAACAGATAGCTGTAAAAGCGTGCTGAAATTGTCCTAACCATAGTGATTATAAACTTTTTTCATAATATATATCGATAATTTCACAGGAAAGTTTAGTTGTTTGTTTTATCTGATTGCACAAAACCTGCAGACTTTCCTTATTTAAATAGAATACTTTGGCGCAAATAGTTTCATTTAGGAAACAACAGGCGCTGTCCATTGTTCAGATGTGGTTGTTGGCTCACTACCGTCAAGCGTATAGCGCAATGTGGTTCTGAATTCTACTATTGATAAATAGTTTTCCATCTACGAACAGCGATTCCGGGTGGCATTATGGAAGTGAATACCCTTGCGGCTAAGCCACGGCATTTCAGCAAGCGATATCCATTTGTAAAAGCTGTTGAGGTCGGCACTGAAAGCTTGCAATGTTTTCGCTGCGCATGGTTTCCCATTCGCCAGCGTCCAGCCCTCTTTTCGCCATTCCCAACATCTTTGGGAAGATATAATATTCAAAACCACGCTGCACCACTGCAGTGTTTGAGAATAATTGCGTTTGAACCGATGATATTTGCACGTCCTTCTTCCGTGTAAGTGTGATCATCCTCAAGACTGTCGAGATTCATGCGTCACCTTCATGTTTCGTGCGCGCTGAGCGGTAAACATTATAGGGTAGAAGAGAGAAGCTTTTGTGCTCATCGAGATATTCTCCCATAGGCTCATGGTCATTATATAAAGGTGTATAAGCAAAATCAATGTATAAGTTATCCCGCATTGCCCAAAATGACGGATAACCCTATTGGCACATGTAGGGAAAGTCGCCACGGGTTGACGTTGGTCCGCACCCGCACGTGCAAATAGCGCCTGTATTATTGCGGATAATGCTGTCTACGGCTCAGTTACGTCTACAGCTTACTTCCCCGCCAACCGCATAATTTGATATCCTTTGTTTTGAGCCAGTTGGGCTATCTGTGCAAAATAGTAACCGTGAAGCTCAGTTAACTGATTTAAAGCCTCTGTTAGCCAGTTGCTTTGCTATCGTAGAGCCTGTCCAAGCATTGCGTGCAAACTCATCTCCTCCAAGGTGAATGGCGTCAGTTTTAGGCCTGCTTCCGTACATTTTGCCGATTTCATCAATTACTTTCTCCATAAAGCGGTAGCAGAAGGCAAGGCAGTTTAGGGCCCTCATCGTCATAGGCAGCTGGTGTTGTACGACGGAGGTGCTAGGTCGCAAGTAAGTATTCGCTGGCCTTTTCAGGTTTCTTTCTCATATTTATTATAGCGTGCTAACAGATTTGCAAGCGGTACGGCAAATGACCGGGCGACTCCTACCTCTGGCAAGATTGTTATATGACGCTCACTGCATAGCGGAGTAGGCTAGATAAACTCAGATCTTGTAATAAATCCCGTGCCCACACTACTGATGTTTACTGTCGAAACCTCCGCCGTAAGCAGGGTAAAGACATTGTTGTTCGTCAGTTGTATAACCCTCGTCGAGCGCCTACCCCGTTAGCTCTTCAACCGGAAATTTGCAGTCGCCAACCCTCATCATCAGCATTGCAAAAAGGTTGATTTTATATGCCGATAGATGCATCAATTATCTACGAATATCCTTTACAGGAATGAAAGTTTCGGGCCATATCTGAGTAATATTCCACGATATTTTAGGTCTGGATAATCGGTGATAAGCATTGGCTTTTGAAGTCTTTTGCCCTCCATCTTTTTAAGAATAGAGCAAATGTTTGAGTGCCATTAAACACCCCATGCGCTGTTTCTGCGGCAATATTAATGCTGTTTTCTTTTTATCTCAAGTGTGTATTGTCTAAAGGTGATGGAGTTAGATTTGCCTGAAGCTTTGCAAATGCGCAGGTTTAGCGCATTGTTTGTCAGCGTTTTTATCGATATACCAAATTGTTGCTTTAGATCTTTCTTGAGCATTTCACCTTCATGTAAAGAGACTTTTTCTGCATTTAGTGCTCACGCCATTATTCAAGTTGGCACCGATGGTGTTAGTAAAGCATAAGCATATCCTTTCACCGTCGGCAGCGTATTCATAACTTTTCCTTGCGCTTCGCCAACTTTTTCATTATGCTTAAATGTGCTATCAGCAAAGATAATCTCTTGTCAGCAAACCCTCAGGCTTGATAAGGTTGCTTTCACCTTACTGGGCTTATGCTGTTTTCCACCACGAGTGCTTCACGAAAAAGCCTCTTCGGAGCCCATGACACGTTAGGCACCTGACGATCTGACTGATAATATACCTTCAATCTCGCCAGCCTTCAAGGTTTAAAACTGTGAGGTGGGAGCTATACGAAAATAATTTAGCGATTGATGGTTTCAATAGTAATCTGGTTTGTTTCAATTTTCGAAGTTGTCGAGTGTAACTTGATTGTAATAGATTAGCCAATCACCACAGTAATGTTTCTATTGATATATTTTTGATTGTAAAGCAGCTGCGCCATGTGCCTTCAGTTGTTGGGCCAAGGTCTTGCCATGTTAATTGAATAGAGATTGATGTCGCTGATGTTATTGCGCTTACTGCAAGCAGGGATATAGTCATGAGAATACTCTTGAAAATTCATATTAGGTAGAAAAAGAATTAAATAGTTAATATGTGACAAAGGTAATATGATAAAATTGCCATTTTATGAAACAACGTAACCCATATATATATATTTGAGGCGTATAAACTATAAACCAAACCATAATTAAAAGAAAGGATGTGCTATGAAGATTGGAATTCCAAAAAGAAATCAAGCAGGGAGAGTGTCGAGTAGGTATGACGCGCAGGCGTATCGGAACTTATTAAGCATGGACACTCAGTGTATGTACAGCAATCAGCTGGAGAGATGAGCGGCTTTAAAGACGACGATTATTTACGTGTAGGCGCCGTTATTTTGCCTACAAAGGGAAGACGTCTATGCTACGGCTGATATGATTATTAAAGTAAAAGAACCCATTGAACCAGAATATTCACTGATTCGTAAGCGCCAACCTGTATACTTATTTCCATTTTGCCTGCGACCGTCCGCTTACAGATGCAATGGTTAAGAGCGGAGCGGTGTGCCTGCATATGAGACTGTGTAAAACCTCTAATCGCGCATTACCGCTTCTGTGCCTATGAGTTGAAGCGGCTGGACGTATGGCAGCCCTCAACGGTGCGTTTTATTTACAGAAAAGCTATGGGCGGCTGTGGAAAGCCACAGGCGGGTTCCGGGTGTGAAACCAGTACGAGTTTTGTACTTGGTGGTGGAACGGTAGGCGACTAGCGGCAAGAAAGGCGGCTGGTATGGGCGCAGAGGCAACCAATACTGACATTTCGGTTGCCTCGTTTGGTCAGCTTGAAATTGACCTTCCTGCAAAATGTACGAACCCTTTATTCAACAGAGTATAGATTTCACAGGAGCTCCGCAAACCGATATTGTCAGGAAGCGTGGCTGTACCAGGTGCAAAGGCGCCCCATCTTATTAATCGTGAAAATGCTTAAGCCTCGAAGCTGGTACTGTATTGGTAGATGTGGCTATCGATCAAGGAGGATGCTTCGAAAACTTCTCGCCCAACGACCCATGCAGATCCCAGTTTATATCATCGACGATATTCTACATTATTGTGTGGCTAACATACCAGGGGCAGTTCCTAATACCTCTACAATGGCGCTCACTAATGCCACATTACGTTATGCTATTGCGCTTGCCGATAAGGGCTGGCGACAGGCTTGTAAGGACGATGAAGCCTTATTTAAGGGCTTGAATATTGTAGAAGGTAAGGTTTGCAGCAAGGCTGTTGCCGATGTATGGGGTTTCGCCTTATGAACCCATCGAACTGTAATAAAGACGTAAACTATCTGTCAATCAAAGCCTTAACGGCTGTTTTATAAAAAGGTTACTACGATAAAGTGGTAGCCTTTTTATGTTTTTGCAAAACGTTAACGACGTTTGGGTGAGTGTGCGGCGGCAGTGATACACATTGTGTGACGGTCGTCGTACGATGTGTACTACGGCCGTGGTATACAGGTTTGTATGGCGGCCGTCGAATAATCACTACGAATAATGTGCAGAAAAGGCTGTAGGATTTTGACCCACAGCCATTACTTTCTTCATTTTAGCTTATACGCGTTACTTATTATTTAGCGAGGAAGATTAAAAGCCTTTGTCATCTCTTTGCATCGGCGCATTACCTAATTCAGGTTCGAAGCCCATAGCACGGCAATCAAGTAAATTTTTGCGCTTTTTGAAAAGAACATCAATCTGATCGAAAGCGTCACACATCAAGACCTTTGTAGCACACCATGTTTCTCCCACAAAACTACATCGTAGCTTGCAAGTTCTTTAGTGTTGCTTCCGCAAGCGTTGCTTCCTGGCAATTGTATGGAACAATGCTGCCCAAGTGGACAGAAAGCTGTTTCGGGAATCATACTCCATAATAATTTGCTGAGCACTCTTTACCAAGGAATTGCCTGTTATGGCCTGGCATGCAAGTCTCTATAGGGTGAGTATGGACGGCAGCTTTGTAAGGCGACTGTTGTTTAATCAGGTAGTTATGTGCGCTAGATGGCTTGGAAGTTCGACGGGGCTGTAGGGCGTTTTCGCACACAACGTAACTGGCACAATCCATCTAAAATACGGATACTTCCGTTTTCCATTGGCAACCGTGCCAAATGCGGCATGCCGTACCCTGTTCCCTCACAAAAGAAATAGCAACCACGTAATGCTGGCAAATGTAAAAGCAATCGGGTGTTATTGGGCTGATTGCGGTAACTGATGTAAGTATCGTCAATCCATTGGGTAATATTTATGATGTTGCCCTGCTCTGTTCGGCCCATCCGTTTTGCTACAGACACCCTGCCACTCTGCAATCTTACTCAATTTCTGTTTTAGGTTGGCGTTTCCTTTTGTAAAATACTTTTCATTTTTGCTTTTAGGTGCAAGGTTTTCTGTGTATGCGCAAAGTTATAACCTATATATAGGTGAACCTTTAAAGTTTGATATTTAAACTTTAAGCCTTATCGATAGATTACTGTAATGAATAGTGATTGAACAGCGGGATTGTTCGTTCGCCGAGCCTATTCATGTAGGCGTACAGTCACCATGCTCGTCCCTGAATGCGCAGTGGTTTGCGCCCAGCTCTAAAACGAGCCGAAAATAGTCAGCGACCCAAAATGCAGCCTATAAGCAACTTTTATACTTTCTCCTGTGGTGGTAAAAGTTTTCGCTCGCCGTATTTTCAACTCCTGTTGATAAAGAGCAGGTGAAAAGTCCCTGTATATTCTTTTGAAAAGCTATGGAAAAATTAGAATAGCTCTGCGCCTGATTCTTCTCGGGCTATTTGCTGAATAGTTACGCTGTCTTCGACCGAGTTTCGATACGTAAACGCGCACGGTGTATGAGGTCAGCCTTACCCGATCTTTATTAAGCTGATATGTTTTCTCAGCATATTGCCCCATGAGGTAATTAACGCCCCTGCCAACGCTTACATGCGAGTAATAGTCTCAGCTTCGGCTATTTCAATAGCCTTATCGAAAACATGAATAAACTCTTCTGAAAACCAATATGGTAGATAGGCTCGTGCTACTGAGAAAATTACTTTTAATTGTTCGTCCATATTATGTCCTTAAAGCCTATCCACAACATTTCCAACCCTCGGGGTCGGGGCAGTAGTGTGCCATTCGCCAGGGAACAATAAAAACACGTCACCAGCATGCAAACGGGTTTCTGGTTGATGTGAGAACGAAAGGTTCCACTGCTCTCTTTAATATATTGTAGCTGATATCCGTCGAGTCTTCGCCCGCGTTTTACGTCAAAATAAAAGCCATCGGCGTGTCCCTGAGCGGGGTAGTGTCGCCTGGTTGTATCTCTTCGTAAACCTATTGTATCCACATGAAGGCCCAAGAAACATCACGATCGTTGGCAACAAGATATTTAAAACATAATAGAGTTTGTTGTATTACGAAGCAAAAATAACAAGAATTGGGAAGTCAACTCAAAATCAAGGCTACAAAATCAAAAGCAAGTGAAGCGTTAAGTGCAAACTATCTTTGCGCTCAGAACCGAAAACCTGAAAACGAAATGAAAATAATGGAACATTACTGTTGTTGACCTTGCGCTACAAGTGGTCGTACAATGTAGGCTGTGATTGATGGTCGATTGCAGCAGCGTGAACTTTACCTCGTTTTGACAATAAAACTGGTTGAAACAGGTGGGCATGTACTGAAACTTTGTATAGCCTGTGACGACGAACATAAAAGGCCTGAAGCTCGTCCCATGATGAAGGCTTATCGATTAGTAGTTGGTATAGATATACGCCGCGACTTTGCACTTTTCGGCAAAGACGGTACTCTTTTTAGGCAATCCTGTGGCATACCGTGACCCGTATACGGTAGGCATGATGGAGCGTTATTTCGAGCGTGTTATACCAAAAGAGCAGGTGTATAAAAAGACAGGTATACAGCTTATGAACTTTAACTCGCTGTTTCAATTGTATGCTATGCGCAGACAAAAGATGAGTATATTACCTGCTGCTGATAAAATTCTGTTTATCTCCAGATGCTCTTTCGCATATGCTATCGGGGAAGCTGTATGTGAATACACGGTTGCGTCGACAGCTGACTGCACAAACCTCCTACCCATGAACTTGATGAAGAACTGTTGCACAGCGCAGGGGTAAAGCGTGAACAAATGGACGTATGGTGTTTCCTGCACAGCATTGGGCCTCTATGTAAAGATGTGCAACGTTTAACAGGCTTAGGCGATGTACCTGCTGTAGCAGTGGCAGGTCATGATACGGGTTCTGCTGCTGCGGCTGTTCCTGCACGAAAGCGAGAAATTTGCTTATCTTAGTTCCGGAACATGGAGCTCTAATGGGTATAGAATTAGAGAAACCTGTTATTACAGACGAAAAGTTTTACACTTAATTTTACGAACGAAGGCGGCATAGAAGGCACTACACGTTTTCTTGAAAAACATCTGTGGCATGTGGCTTTATGAACGTTGTCGTAGAAGGAAGAAAGCCCAACTGATACAGAAGCTTTAAGTCATGGTAAATGCAGTCTGATGCGATGAACGAAGAGGCTGTCAGCCTTTATCAATCCTGATGCTCCAGAGTTTGCAAATCCTGTATCAATGGTTGAAGCTTTATTAGAGGTATTGTCAGCGTCATAACGAACCCGTTCCAGATAGTGAGACGGGATATGTAGATGTATTTTTCGATTCGCTTGCTTTGCGTTACGGCGAATGTTTTAGAAGTTTGAGCAACTTTGCTCCGTTTAAACTTGAAACACTTCATATTATAGGTGGCGGTTCTCAAATCGATATCTGGAACCAAATGACTGCCAATGCGTGTGGTGTTACCGTGCCGCTGGTCCGCAAGAAGCTACTGCAATTGCAATATAATGCTGCAGGCTAAAGCTAACGGTGTAGTAAATAGCATTAAAGATATGCGTAAGATGATAGCCGAGAGCATCTAACTTAACGCTTTGAGCCTCAAAAATACTGATGTTTGGGCACGTGCATGAAAGATATAAAGAAATAACCAATAAACTAAAATCCTATTATGAACGCAAAAACAAATTGAACAGAATTATCTTGCAGCAAAAGAGCGTTATGCTGCACTTGGTGTTGACACTGATAAAGCGTTGGAAACACTTGATAAAAACCCCTATAAGTCGTACTGCTGGCAGGCCGATGACGTGGTGGGCTTTGAACGAAATGAGGCTGCTTCTGGAGGAATTCAGACTACAGGTAACTATCCTGGTCGCGCGCGTAATATAGAAGAGGTGCGTCAAGATATAAAAGAGGTATCTTCATTAGTAGGTGGAACCTTTCGCTTAAACTTGCACGAAACATATGGTGATTTCGGAAACGCCTTTGTAGATCGTGATGAAGTAGGCCCAGAACACTTTTTAAAAAGCTGGATGGAATGGGGTAAAGAGAATGGATTTAAACTTGATTTTAATTCAACCTCTTTTTCGCACCCTAAGAGTGGATATTTAACCCTTTCAAATCCTGATAAAGGTATTCGTGACTTCTGGATTGAACATACAAAACGCTGTCGTCGCATAGCCGATGCAATGGGTAGGTATCAAGATGATCCGTGTATTGCGAATATATGGATTCATGACGGAAGTAAGGATTATACGGTTGAACGCTATCGGTATCGTGCTATTTTGAAAGAAAGCTTAGATGATATCCTTGCGGAACAGCTTCCTAATATGAAAAGTTGTCTCGAGGCGAAGCTTTTGGTATCGGAATAGAAGCATATACTGTAGGTTCACATGATTTCTATGCAGGCTATTGCTCGAAAATAATGTAATTTACACTCTGGACACAGGGCATTATGAGCCTACTGAGAAATGTAGTGATGCGGTTTCATCGTTGCTTCTCTTTGTTCCTGAGTTAATGTTACACGTTCTCGCCCCATGCATTGGGACTCTGACCATGTAACCTTTTACGATGACAAGACGCGAAACTTATTCTCTGAATTGCGTTCCGTACAGGACAATTACATCGTGCTCATATCGGTCTCTGATTACTTTGATGCAAGTATTAATCGTGATCGGTGCATACGTTATAGGTATCTGCGCTACGCAAAAAGAGCTTGCTTCATGCCTTATTAGAACCGTTGCACGCATTGCGCGAAATATGGGATAATAACAGATTATTTGAGCGTTTAGCTTTGCTTTGCTGAAGAGGCGAAGACGCTTCCTGAAGGAGCTGTTTGATGATTACAACTTGACGCATAACTCATCTGTTGGTGAGGAATTTATACAGAACGTCAATGAATATGAGAAAATGTGTTGAGCAAACGATAATACGATAACGATGGAACTATTATTTGGTTTGTTAATTATTGCCATAGGAGCTTTCTTTCAAAGTAGTCCCTGCGCCAATTAACGTGTAAAGGACTGGAGTTGGGAGTCGTTTTCACTACCCAGGTGTTTCTTATGTGTTATTCCCTTTGTTGCGTGTGCTAACAGCACCAGAAGGCGATCGCTTATGAATCTTTATTCATCTCATGCACATGACAGTTTTGATGGCGTATTTTTGGTATGTTTGGGGAATAGGCGGGCTCACTTTTGGGCTTTCTATGCGCTATCTTGGGGTGGCTTTAGGTCAATCTTTGTGCCCTAGGGAACCTGTGCAGGATTGGGTATTGCTTGCAGTCCCGTGTTTACAGGACATGGTGAAAAACCTCACGTCGGCAGTAATAATAGGGTTATTGTTACGTTGATTGGTATTACTATTATTGGCATTGCAGGTGGAATGAAGATACTTCACTTTGCAGATGAAGAAAAGAAAAAGGCTGTAGCCGACTTCAATTTTCCCAAAGGCATCTTTGTTGCTTTGCTTTCTGGTTTTATGAGTGCATGCTTTGCTATGAGGTCTTGAGTTTGGTGCGCCAGTTGCTTTTAGCGGTGTTAATCCTGTTTTTGCATCGTTACCAGCAACGTTTTTGGTTACATTAGGTGGCTTTATTATTTGTGCAGGGTATTGTCTTTGGCAGAATAAGCGCAACCGTACTTGGGCAGATTATGCGTAAAAGTAACCTATATTTAAACAATCTTTTTGTTCTGTGCTGGCTGGTGCGCTATGGTATAGTCAGTTCTTTGGCCTGTCATTAGGTAAGGGGTTCTTATCAGGATCGACAACATTACTGGCGTTTGGTTGGTGTATACTGATGGCATTGAATGTAACTTTCAGCAATGTGTGGGGGCATATTCTAAAAAGAATGAAGGGCTGAGTACGAAAACGATTGTAGTTCTTGTTATAGGCTTAATGGTTTTAGTGCTGTCAACTTTCTTGCCTCAATTGTTATGAAAATAAGATGAGAGTTTTAAGACATGTACTATCTCAATATGGAGAATTGAGTATGCCTATTTTCTCTTGTTCTTAAAAGATTAGACGTATCTATAATAGGGTAAACTCATACAAGCTTTACCCTATTTAATATGACAACAGTTGAAAACTCAGATGCACATGATACTACAAATCGGAGAAAAAGATATGCCAATAGCTAGTGAGTGTTAGTTGTTTTTCGTAATTTTGTCCATGTAAACCCTAAATACGTATGAAAAGAATATTCTACTTGCGATTGTTTCGCAATCGCTTTTTGCTTCTGGCACACTTTATTTTATTATGTATAAGTATTGCGCATGCTGAAAAATGGATCTCGTGTTAACCAAAATGGGCTGTTAGCAATCAAAGGCTAAGGTAGCAGTTTTGAATGAGTCGTGAGAATTGTGAAGTCAAAAACATTTGATGTTGTCGATTTTACACTGGTAGGTTTTCAATTACTTTAAATAATGTAAAGACGTGTAGCCGCTATGGGCAAATGAGCTTCTCACTTTTAGGCTCAACTTTTCAGCCTTAAATCGTCCAGGCAGTTATTACTTACAGTCGGGCGATGTGCGCTCGAAGTATTCCCAGTAGATGATAGAGTATATGACGGTACAGCAGATTTTGTTCTCCAATACATGAGACAGCAGCGTTGTGGATGGAGATCCTTACTATCGCGATAGCTGCCATGTGAAAAGATGGTTACATAACATGCCATCCTACAAAAACAGGGTCAACGTATTGATGTTACAGGTGGATGGGCACGATGCTGCCGATTGTTTTGCAGTATGCAACTCACCTCTGCAAATGCCATTCATCAGATGATGTTTGCGCTACCAACAGAACAGGCGCCTGTCTGGTGATAAGCATAAAGCTAATGGCACCGCAGGGGATGGGTATTCAGACATTGTAGACGAGGTATGCCAGTTTGCAATGGCTTGATAAAT